>Ga0206874_1001_pt1 | contig 38422 bp, 41 predicted proteins | sample Alteio_BWOrgCont_12_FD_152629 | JGI IMG/M metagenome (GOLD analysis project Ga0206874, IMG submission 152629) | Enriched cells from forest soil in Barre Woods Harvard Forest LTER site, Petersham, Massachusetts, United States -... | ecosystem: Environmental > Terrestrial > Soil > Temperate forest >...
GCAAGCCAAAGTTTACAAAAGCGTATTAAAGCTGGATAAAAACTTCCATATTTATATTCATGGCGATAAAGAATTAATTGAGAAAGGTTTTGATGATGATAAGCGCATGAATTATTATAAGGTGTATTTTAAAGAGGAAGCTTGATTTCACCGATTTTGGGGATTAGACCGATTGATTAGGCGATTTATAACATAACCAGTTTTATACTTTACTTTTAATTCTTCTTCTATTTCGTTCCAATCACGGGCTGTTGTTTTTCCATTGATAAAATCCTTCTGAGTTTTGAGCAAACTTTCAAGTTCCGCTTCAGAAAAAGCATATTCTTGGATATTTATATTTTCACTGGGCTTCGACATAAACAAATTTAATTACTTTTAATTATCTTTGAATAAAGACCAGTGAAATGATCATTGAAAGAAATAATAAAGAAGTAATCATAAGATTACCTGCTTCTGTTAATACAGATGATCTGCAGGATTTTATAGATTACGCCCGCTATAAAGAACTGACTTCAAAGAGCAAGGCCACGCAAAAAGAAATAGATGATCTTGCGAATCAAATTAATAAAGATTGGTGGGCGGAGAACAGAAGCCGTTTTATTAAGTTTTTACCTACAAAATTTTACAATATTTAGCGGTAATCGTTAGGAGTCAAACAAATAATTTCCAAATCAACTCTACTCTTTTTTTACAGTTTTAGATTAGCTTTTAAAATCTCCAGTCTGATTTTTATAGAAGCTGCGTCATTGGTACCTTGTTGGGATAGACCATCATACTGTAATAAGTCAAATTCAGCAGAACCAATGTCCTTTGCAGCCTTAACGCGGTTTTTTTGAAGTTTCTCACGAAAGCCAATTAATAAATTTCTGCTGAATTTATTTAATTTCTTTTCTGTAATATAATCTCTTACTAGTAAATAATATACTGGAAATACGCCTTGAGAATTTAACAGAAAATCTTTCTTTATAAATATCTTGGTCATTTCATCTAAGACCAAAGAAACTTCGTTATATAAATCTTCAACGTCTTTCTCTCCCTTTTTTTTATAAGATTTCACAAAGTCATCTAAATAAAACTTCTTTGTATCAATTATTCTTTTTTTTACGTTTAAACTACTAGTTAAAAACAAGATTTTAGCAGCCGCTTCCTTGTGTTGATATCGTTTATTAGAAAAACTTATATAGTCCTTAAAGAGTTTGTGATTTGATGTTTTAGTTACAGTTTTGGCCATAACACCGCCAAATGCGTTTCTTTTTTCAGCCGCATTCAATGGTACAGCTTCATTTAATCTAGAAAACATATCTTCAATTAAATCTAGATCATCTGTTGAAATGGCAACAATTGGCAACGATATGGAATCAAATTTAATTTTAAGTTTAGGATAGTTTTTTGCCAAATCTGAATAAGTCTGAGATCCAGCCTTTATAGTAGGATCTTTTAAATATTGGAAATCATCTGCAATAGAAAAATGTCCATCAATGAATTTCCAAATCGCCTCTAAGCGTTGCCTTCCATCTATAATCGCAAATTCTTTTCCGGTTTTTTCACGCTCAGTTAAGGATAGTTTGTGAAAATAAATCTTAGGTATGTCGTATTCATTTAATATGGAATCAATTAATAATTGTTTTTTTTCCAATGGCCAAACCTCTCCATTTCTTTGATATTCTGGATCAACGATTATGTCATCCCTTTCAGAATAAATCTTAAGAATGGCACTTTGATTTAATACGTGGCTTTCTATAAATGGCATTTAAAAATCCTTGTTAATTATTTCACCAATACTAGACAATTCGGGGAACAATTGAAATTTTGTTATTCCTAAAATTTCTAATTCTTTTTTAAGTTCGCTTTTTTTATTTTTTGGTATTGTATATTTCCAAATATGTTGTTTATTTCCGATCTCTTCTATGGGTGTTTTATCTCTATGGCTAATCGTAAAAACCCCTAGTTGAGCCTGCATCCTAGGATTATTTCTTGCTGCGATTGCTGCTATGGGATATAGTTGCGAAATCTTGTCTTGATTAAAAACCTCAGGATCATAATTTTTCAGAATCAAATCTTCAAAGGATGGGATATAGAAACTTTCTTCTGAATATATTTTTGCGTTTTTATTTAATTCAGTTGGAAGTAATATCCATAATGCACCATCTTCATCATCATGGTTTTCTACAGCAAAATATAACGCTATTAGAGCACTTTCAGTCCAATCAAGTAATCTAGTGGGTACTCCATGATGCTGCATCTGAAATAGCCAATCAAAATAATTAGAAGGCGACCTTTGAATTAATAATGACGCATTCTGCTTAAACCTAGTTATTAATGTAAACTCAGAAATATTCTTTTCTTTTCTAAGAAAAAAGGGTTGTAATTTCCATGTGGAAACAGCTTGACCACGAAACCAAACTTTTCCATCATAGTCAGTAACATCTTTTTTTAGATGCTTTAAAAGATCAGCTACTGAATTTAAGGTTTTAGGTAATTTTTTCACTTATGGTAATTCTGAATAAATATATTAAATTTATTTCAATCCTTGTGATAAATTCTCACTAAAACTTCTCCTCAATTCCCAACCCAAACAAAGCAAAATCATATTTAACAGGATCAACCGGATCAAACTCCCTTAAGCGTTTGGTGAGTTCAACAGCGGTTTGCCAGTCGGTTTGTTTACGAGTGATGAGATTGAGTTTGCGGGCCACATGGTCTACATGCAAGTCGCAGGGTATAATCAGTTCCGAAGGTTTGATGTGGTTCCAGATGCCGAAGTCGACGCCGCAATTATCCTTACGAACCATCCATCGTAAAAACATATTCAGCCGTTTGCAGGTTGATTTTTGCGATGGCGAGGAAATATGTTTTTTGGTGCGATGGGGATAATCAGGCAAGGAAAAGAAGTAATTCCTGAAGTGATTCAGGTACTTTTCAATTGGCTCTACTCCTGTTGGTTCCTCCGCCGGTTGGCGGAGATCAGGGGACAAAAACGCCTGTTCCAGCGACTCATAATTTTTATAATGGTACCTGAAAAACGAGATAAAGTACAGGGTATCGATATCATTAAAAGTGCGGTGCTTAAAATGCAGCAGCTTTTTCAGATCTGTTTCCTGGTGATTGGTGATAAAATCATATGGCGCACCATCCATCAATGTAATCAGTTCCCTGCATTTATTGATAATGGTTACCCGCTGTCCCCATGCTAACACTGCTGCCCAAAGCCCCATGATCTCGATATCCTGTCTTTTTGTGAACAGGTGCGGTATAGAAACCGGATCATTTTTTATAAAACCAGGTTGATTGTATTGGGTTACTTTTGAATCAAGGAAAGCTTTTATGTTTTCAATCATTTTTAGTATCAGGTATCAAGTAGCTGGTATCAAGTAAAATACAGGGTAAATACAGATTTAAATGTCTTGATACCTGATACTAACTATTTGATACTAATTTAAAGCTTGTTTTAAATCTTCCAGTAAATCGTCCACATCCTCCACCCCTACGCTTAAGCGCAACAGGTTATCCACAACGCCAACTTTTTCACGTTCTGCTTTTGGTATGGAGCCATGCGTCATACTTACAGGATGATTAATTAGCGATTCCACGCCGCCTAACGATTCGGCCAGGGCAAATACTTTAAATGAGGAAGCTATTCGATAAGTTTCCTGCAGATCGGCATCTTTTAGTACAATGGAGATCATCCCGCCAAAATCGCGCATTTGTTTTTTGGCAATATCATGATTAGGGTGATCGGTAAAGCCGGGCCAGTATATCTTTTCAACTTTGGGATGTGTTTTTAAAAACTCCGCTATTTTACGACCGTTTTCGCAATGTGCTTTCATCCGCAGGTGCAGGGTTTTAATACCACGTAATACCAAGAAACTGTCCATCGGGCCGGGAGTAGCTCCGCAGGCATTATAAATGAACCAAAGTTTTTTGTACAGTTCCTCATCGTTCAGCATTAATGCCCCCATTACCACATCGCTATGGCCGCCAATATATTTGGTTACCGAGTGCATTACAATATCAGCACCCAGGTCAATCGGGTTCTGCAGGTATGGCGAAGCAAACGTGTTATCAACTGCAAAAAGAATATTTTTCTCCTTACTGATCTTTCCAATCGCCTCAATATCTACAATCTGCATGGTGGGATTGGTCGGCGTTTCAATCCAGATTAGTTTAGTGTTTTCATTTATATATTCCCGTATAATCTCCGGATTAGATAGGTTCAAAAAATGAAACTTGATACCGTAATTGGCAAATATCTTCGTGAAGATCCGGTACGACCCACCATAAAGGTCATTCCCGGTAATTACCTCATCGCCCGGTTGCAATAACTTCATGACCGCATCAGTAGCACCCATTCCGCTGGAGAAAGCCAGCCCGAATTTAGCATTTTCCAAAGCTGCAAGGCAGTTTTCCAATGCTTTGCGGGTTGGGTTTGTACCGCGCGAATATTCATAGCCCTTATTATCTCCCGGTGATTTTTGCCAGTAGGTAGATGTTTGGTATATCGGGGTCATCACCGCCCCTGTAGTTGGATCGGGCTCCTGCCCTGCGTGTATAGCTTTTGTTGCGAATTTCATTTGTGTGCTTTAGCACAGTCCATAGTCGATAGTCCATGGACCATAGTAAAAATTAAACCATCATAGCTATGGACTATCGACCATCGACTATGGACTTTCTTATCAATAAGCCCTCGCAAATATTACCCGTTGTTTGCTTGGCTTTCCGGTTAAAATACATTTACCTTCTTCCTGTTTGTTATCCAAAGGAATACAGCGGATTGTAGCCTTGGTTTCGTCTTTTATTTGCTGCTCAGTTTCGGATGTGCCGTCCCAATGTGCGGATAAAAAACCTGGTTGCTCATCCAGTAGGCGTTTAAACTCATCGTAACTGTCCACTTCAGTAGTATTTTCCGTTTTAAACTTTAAGGCTTTTTGGTAAATGTTATTTTGAATTTCTTCTAAAAGCTGTTCAATATGTGCAGTTAAACCTTCCTGGCTTACAGTTTCTTTAGTTTTGGTATCACGGCGGGCTAATTCAACAGTACCATTTTGCATATCGCGACTGCCAATTGCTACCCGCAAAGGCACACCTTTTAATTCATATTCTGCAAATTTAGCACCAGGACGATGGGTATCGCGTTTATCAAACTTAACCGAAATATTTTTAGCCTTTAACTCTTTAGTAAGTGTTGCTACATAAGCCGAAATGTTTTCCAGCTCTTCATCGTGCTTGTATATCGGCACCACAACCACCTGTATCGGCGCCAGTTTTGGTGGTAATACCAGGCCGGCATCATCCGAATGCGCCATGATCAGCGCACCGATCAGCCTTGTGGATACCCCCCATGAAGTGGCCCAAACATAATCCAGCTTATTTTCTTTAGTGGTGAATTTTACATCAAAAGCTTTGGCAAAATTCTGTCCTAAAAAGTGGGACGTGCCTGCTTGTAAAGCTTTGCCATCCTGCATCAAAGCTTCAATACAATAAGTATCCAAAGCGCCTGCAAAACGTTCATTCGCTGTCTTTTTACCTCTAATTACCGGCAATGCCAGCCAGTTCTCAACAAAATCGGCATATACATTGAGCATTTGCTCTGTTTCGGCAATAGCTTCTTCGGCGGTCGCATGGGCGGTGTGGCCCTCCTGCCATAAAAATTCAGTTGTGCGTAAAAATAAGCGCGTACGCATTTCCCAGCGCACCACATTGGCCCATTGGTTAACCAATATCGGCAAGTCGCGGTATGATTGTATCCAGCCTTTATAAGTATTCCATATAATGGTTTCAGATGTCGGGCGAACGATCAATTCTTCTTCCAGCTTAGCATCCTCATCAACCACTATATTGCCGTTACCGTCGTTTTTTAAACGATAGTGGGTTACAACGGCACACTCTTTGGCAAAGCCATCAACGTGACTGGCTTCTTTTGAGAAGAAAGACTTTGGTATAAACAGCGGGAAATAAGCGTTGCTGTGACCGGTTTCCTTAAACATTACATCCAGTGTAGCCTGCATTTTTTCCCAGATAGAGTAGCCATAAGGTTTGATGATCATACAACCCTTAACAGGCGAATACTCAGCCATATCGGCTTTGATCACCAAATCATTATACCATTGCGAATAATCTTCGTCTTTACTTACAACCCCTTTGCTCATATAAATTTAAAATAGAATTTAACATTGCCGTTTAAATACAACAGCCGTCAAATTTATAAATTTTATTGTCTGAACTAAGATATTTAGGATTTAAAGATTTTAGGATGATGCAAAGTTTTAAGCTTTTGAAATGAGAATATCTGTAAATAAATCCGAAATCGAACACCCGACCGGCAAAGCCTCTTGAACGCCAAAAAATAAACACTTGTAAAAAATTCAGAAATCAAAATATATTTGCAGTTGTATGAAATATTCACCACTTATAAGCCAGCAATTTAACGGAGCCATTTGGCGCATGGAAATTGACGGGATAAGTGACACGCTTTTTGTGGAGGTTAGAAATAATGAAGAAAAGCAGGTGAGTTTTGCATCAATAGACTTAAAAACCGGGAAAGCCTGGTTTAAAGATTTTACCACTCCCGAACGCTGGCTCACAGGAATTGAGGCAGCTTATGATGGTGTATTACTTTTGCATAATTACCAATCAGAAACAGGTCCGGCTCATAAAGGCCTCGTTGCTATAAATGCACAAATGGCTGAAACCCTATGGAGCAACTATACCCATGCTTTTGATCATTTAACTGTGAATGGGCCGGTAGTTTATGATACCCGCATCCACCCTCGCCAGTTATTTTTAGCTGATATTAAAACAGGTGCAATAAGCAGGATTTATGAACCCTATGTTTACAAGGAATTTACAAATGATATTGTGTTGCCCGAAATATTACCGGTTGAATTACTACCTTCGGAGATTAAGGCTATACACCCTTTTGGAAATAGCGTGCATTATTTGAAGTACAATAATTTGAGAATTGTATCTTTGCACGCGTTAAAGGCAGGGCAGTTAAATCAGTTACTTTATATTTTTAAGGTAAGTGTAGACGGCTTTCAGGATGTGTATGAAGATTTATTAAGTGCCAACATACAAAAAATCCAGCCGGAGGCGTTTATATTGCATAAAAACCGCCTCGTTTATATTAAAAACAAATCGGAACTAAAGGTTTTGCCTTTGTAAATTATTGATTCAAAGTTTATTATGAAATTCAAGTTTTTATTGTTCACTGTTTCGTTATTTATTCTGTCTGTTTCGTTATCTGCCAAACCGTTAATCGATTCAATAGGTGTGAAGAATAACGACGGTAAAAAAATGATCCTTTTTAAAGTCAAAGCAAAAGATACATACTATTCAATAGGGAGGCGTTATAATATTAAACCCGAAGTATTGATGAAATTTAACGGGAGCAAGAAAGCTGTTTTATCGATAGGCGCCATTGTTAATGTGCCGACTGATATGCCTTATAAAAAGTCATCAAAAGAAACAGCTGCAAAAAAGGAAACCAAAAAAGAGAAAAAAGAAAGATTAGCACAGGAAGAAAAAGAAGCAAGAGCCGAAAAAAAGCATAAACATAAAGATTATACCGAGGAAGAAACAGCACCTGTTACAGTTCAACAACCGATTGCAGAACAGGAAACACAACAACAGCCTGCGCCTGTAGTACAACAAGCTGCTACACCCGCACCAGAGAATGATGCACCTGCACTACAGTATAAGGTATCGGCCGGAGAAACTTTGTACGGCATTGCCAAACGGTTCAATACTACCGTAGAGAATATACAAAAGTTGAATAATTTATCGTCAACCACCCTTAGCCCGGGCGAAACATTAATGGTAAAGCCCGGATCATCTGCACCTGCACCGCAGCCTCCCATCGTGAATAACACACCCGTTGTTAAACACGATTCGGTATTAGCTCCGGCTGAAGACAGTAGTAATGCCGACCATCATTTAAATGCAAATCGCTTCGGTTTATATGAAAAAAACGAAAAAGGCGTAGCTACCTGGATAGATGATCCAAGTCTTGATCCTGGTAAAAAACTTGTACTTCATCGTAGTGCACCTATAGGCACGGTTATAAAAATTACCAACCCCATGACTAACCGCACTACTTTTGCAAAAGTAGTTGGCCGTTTTACAGATAATGAAGCTACAAAAGATGTTATTATTGTAATGACAAAGAATGTTGCCGATTCATTAGGCGCTTTGGACAAACGCTTTCATGTAAATATCAGTTACGGCAGCCCAAATGAATAAACCTTTTATAATAGGTATTGCCGGCGGTAGCGGCTCGGGAAAAACCTTTTTTTTGAAATGTTTTTTGGAGCATTTTTCGGCTGATGAGATTTGCATGGTATCGCAGGATGATTATTATTTCCCCGTGGCACATAACATGACAAAGGAGGAGAATAAACACTACAACTTTGACTTACCTTCTACTATAGATCATCAGCATTTTGAGGACGATATCAACAGTTTAATCTCCGGAAAAACCATCCTGAAAAAGGAGTACACGTTCAACAATCCTGATATAGTTCCGAAAATGCTGGAAATAAAACCAGCTCCTATCCTGATAGTTGAAGGCCTATTTATTCTGCACTTTAAAAAAATAGCCGAAACGCTCGATCTTAAAATTTTTATTGAAGCTGATGATGATGTAGCCCTGCAACGCCGTTTAAAGCGCGATTTGCTGGAACGTGGCTACTCGCACGATGATGTAATGTATAAATGGGTAAACCACGTAGTACCGGCCTACAAAGAATATTTGTTACCCTACCGGGATGAATGTGACCAGGTAATTGTTAATAATAGCCACCAGGCCGAAGATATTATTTGTGTAACGGAAGCTATTTCGAAAGAATTGAGGGGGAAGGTTTTATAGTCAATGGTCGATAGTCCATAGACCATGGTAGTAGCAATCTGGTATCTTACTAACCTCCCAAAAATAGCTATGAACTATCGGCTAATTAAATCAACATCTCGGGTATTTCTCCTTCAATAATCAATTTTCCTGCGGTAGCATTCTTTATTTCTTCAACACTTACGCCCGGCGCGCGCTCCAATAATTTAAAACCTCCGCCTGGTAATACATCCAGCACAGCGAGCTCAGTTACAATTTTTTTAACGCAGTTAACGCCGGTAAGCGGCAAAGAACATTGCGGCAATAGTTTTGATTCGCCGGTGCGGTTTACATGCTGCATGGCTACAATAATATTTTCGGCCGAAGCCACCAGGTCCATCGCACCACCCATTCCTTTTACCATTTTGCCTGGAATTTTCCAGTTGGCTATATCTCCGTTTTCTGATACTTCCATAGCGCCCAATATGGTAAGGTTTACTTTTTTTGCCCTTATCATCCCAAAACTCATCGCCGAATCAAACACAGCGGAACCCGGCAGCATGGTAATGGTTTGCTTACCAGCGTTTATAATATCTGCATCCTCCTCACCCTCAAACGGGAATGGCCCCATACCCAGCAATCCATTTTCCGATTGCAGCACCACATCAATACTCTCGGGTATGTAATTGGCTACCAGCGTTGGTATGCCAATACCCAGGTTAACATAGTAACCATCTTTTATTTCTTTTGCGATGCGTTTTGCTATTCCTTCTTTATCAAGCATGTTTTTAGTTATATATACTTGTCATTGCGATTCCCCCCGTCATTGCGAGGGTGATGTAACAATAACAAATTTTCAAATTACCTTCTTTCTCGTAGTACGTTGTTCAATTCTCTTCTCATAGTCTTTACCCTGAAAAATCCTATGCACATATATCCCCGGAGTATGGATATGATCAGGATCCAATTCTCCCGGTTCAACCAACTCTTCTACCTCGGCTATGGTAATTTTCCCTGCCGTTGCCATAACTGCATTAAAATTGCGCGCCATTGCGCGGTAAACCAGGTTGCCCATGGTATCGCCCTTCCAGGCTTTAACTATGGCAAAATCGGCATCAAAGGCCATTTCCATTAAATAATCCTTGCCGTTAAAATTTCTTACTTCTTTACCTATTGCTACTTCGGTACCAATACCAGCCGGGGTGAAAATTGCAGGCATGCCATAGCCTGCGGCCATGCAGCGCGTGGCCAAGGTTCCCTGCGGTATTAGTTCTACTTCCAGTTCGCCGCTAAGTAATTGTCTTTCAAATTCAGCATTTTCGCCAACGTAGGAGGAGATCATTTTTTTAACCTGCCGTTGTTTAAGCATCAGGCCAATACCAAAGTCATCAACCCCCGCATTGTTTGAGATACAGGTCAACTCTTTTACTCCCTTTTTTACCAGTGCCGCAATACAATTTTCGGGTAAACCGCACAATCCAAAGCCGCCAAGCATTAAGGTCATGCCGTCTTTAATATCGCGGATAGCCTCATCAGCATTTTTAACCGTTTTATTCATGTTTTATAATTGGTGAAGTAAAATTACTGTTTTTTGTGGTAGTTCATGGTTCATAGATCATGGTTCATGGTTCATAGTAAAAAGATAGAAGAGCGATTTACTGACATACCATGATCTATGAACCATCAACAATGAATTAATGACTATGAACTTCTACAAAAATTAAAACAATTATAAAATTGAAGTATTATAATAAGTAGATTATAAACAAACTTATGGCATTAAATAATGAGGATTTTTTGAATGACAGGGATAATCATTCAAATAAGGAAAGCGATAAGCCAAACGCCTGGCGTGTTGAGAATAACAACAATGTAAAGGCTCAACCGGTTTCGGCCACAAATTCAGATCCTAAACCTGAGAAAATTGAAAGAGGCAACGGAGAAAACGATCGCCCGCATAAAGGAAACACGTACCAGGAAGAGACTGCAGATGGTGATAATCAAACTAATATCCCGGGCCCAAATGAATTACCCGATCAGCAAAAGGTTGGCGAAGAAGTGGATGATGATGACTGGGAACATATAGAGACGTAGATAGTGATTAGAGACTGGAGATTAGAGATTAGAGATTAGGCAAGTCCGAAAGTCAGTAAAGACCGGAAGTCCGAAAGAAAAAATCAGCCCTTCTCAAACTTACGAAGTTTTAGAAACTTCGTAAGTTTTATACGATGATTTGAAGCTTCCAACCTCTGATCTCTAACCTCTAAATCTACCACACAATATTCTTTTCAATATAACTGGTCAGATCATCTGCCATTGCCTGTTGTTCCTTAATGCTGGGATGACCTGGGGTGTTTTTATAAGGGATAAAATGAGTATATATCTTTTTATCCCCAAAGCTGGCAACAGCTTTTTCAATATAGCCCGGCCACGGTGAACCCGGTTTAGTGGCGTCCATACTGCCTAAAATACAAACAATGCGGGCTTTGGGATATACATCCCTGATGCTTTTTACAAAATTGCGGTATGCCTTTATTAGTTGGTCATCAGTTGGTGGCTTTGTACCGAACCTGGCTTTAAATTGATCGTTATCGGGCAATTTAACTATCCAGGCATCATTTTGAAATAAATTGATAACCACAACGTCGGGAGTGTATTTCGAAAAATCCCACATCCCCTGATCATAAACCAGGTCAGTAGGATCAGCTTTGTTATACATTTCGGGCATTATGAGCGGGAACCAGCTAACTGTAATTCCAATACCGCTTCTTGAAGTATTATAAAATTCCGCATCAAAATGACGCGCCGTTAGTGCGGCATAGCTCAGGTAGCCATTTTCAAATTGGCTGGTTCCCCTATCTTTCCCGGTACTATCTTCATCCGCATAGCCGCAGCTGATAGAATTGCCAAAAAATTCAATTTTGTGTTTTTTAGGTGGAGATTGCAATAAGATCTGTGAATTTTTATCCAGTGCAAACTGGTAAATCCAGGTTTTGCCCGTGGCCCATTCCGTGCGTTTATACAGCTCAACGGTGTGATTGGTATTGGTAAGCCCAGCAGCTAAAATATATTCTTTTTGAGTGCTATCAGGATGCAGAACTGATGTTACCTTATTATCAACAATTACATTAAAATAATTATCGCCATGCTCATCCTTCAAAGTCACCTTAATACCTGTTCCCTTAAAATTCACAGTGGCCGAGCTGCATGACCATGCAAGTTCGGTATCTTCATCATGAAATATAACACGGCCCATGTAATGAATATGGTTATCATGAGCATTGAGTACAATGTTTTGAGCATGACAAGCTATGCCGAGCATAGTGAGCCAGATTATCAAAATACGTTTTTGATGCATGTTTTAGGTTTTGGTGATAAATATAAATAATTCTATTTTAAATATACGTAAGTTATCCCATCCCCGCCCCTGTCTGCATGTTCATCTTCCATACGGTCAACCTGTTCGTATTTTTTCAAATATTGCCGTATCATTTTACGCAAAATGCCATCGCCTTTGCCATGAATGATCTTTAAATTACCAAAGCCCATCATTAAGGCACGGTCAAACAATCTTTCTATATTGCCCAATGCGTCTTCGGTGCGCATTCCCCGCACGTCAATTTCAGGGCTAAAACTTGCAATATCTCCGGTATGGCTATTAAAGCTTTTACGAAGCTCCTTAGGAACGGCCGATTTAGATACTTTGATTACGCGCTTCCTTTTGGCAACAGTACGTAAATCGCCAATGGCTATTACTACGTTATCTTTAATCAGTTCAATAACCTGGCCTGTTGTTTCGCTATCGGTAAGTTTTACCCAATCTCCTGGTTTTAATTCTTCATCTGCAGGTACAGTCTTAATAATATCCGGTTTAACCGTATTTTTCTGCAGCTCTGTATTCAGGTTTTCGCGCAGGTTGCGGGTTTTTTCCTTATCGGCATTACTGCTCTTAATTTCCGATATGGTATTCTCTACCAGTTTATTGGCGTTTAGTATAATATTCTTTGCCTGCTCTTTAGCATCTTTTATCAGCGCCTTTTTATTTTCTTCCAGGTAGCTTTTTAAAGTCTCATTTTCAGCCAGCAATGCATTTACTTGTTTCTGCTGCTTATCCAGCCTTAATTTGGTGTCGAAAATTTCCTTTTTTTCACGCTCCAGGTCAACCAATAAGGTATCCACCTTTTTTTGACCGGCGCTTATTTTGTTCTTTGCCAGGTTAAGCACGTTTTGCGGCAGGCCTATTTTCTGGGCTATTTCAAATGCATAGGAACTGCCCGGTTTACCAACCTCCAACATATAAAGCGGTTTCATCTCTACATTGTTGAATAGCATTGAAGCATTTTCGATGCCCTCGGTATGGCTGGCGAAAATTTTAAGATTGGAATAGTGAGTTGTCACCATGCCTTTTACCTTTTTATGATTTAATGATTCCAGTACAGCTTCGGCTATTGGGCCGCCAAATTGCGGATCAGTACCCGTGCCAAATTCATCAATCAGGATCAATGTTTTTCCGTTGGCCTGTTCTACAAAGTTTTTCATCTTTGATAAATGGGCGCTGTAGGTGCTTAAGTCACTTTCTATCGATTGGTCGTCGCCTATATCGACAAATATCTGTTTAAAAACGCCAACAACGCTGGCCTCAGCCGCAGGGATCAGTAAACCGGCCTGTGTCATCATTTGCAGCAATCCAACCGTTTTCATACAAACAGATTTCCCGCCCGCATTTGGCCCTGATACTACGATGACCCGTGTACTCTCATTAATCTGAACATTTAACGGTACAACCGTTTTCTTCTCTTTTTTAAAATTTAAAAATAAAAGCGGGTGGCGGGCATTGGTAAGTTTAAGCGAAGCTTCATTTATAACCTGGGGCATTTCAGCTTCAATATCAATAGCAAACAATGCTTTGGCTCTCACAAAATCAAGCTTGGTTAACAGCGAATGGTAAGATAGCAAAAGTGGTGCATATGGCCTCAAGTCGTCAGTTAACGCAATTAATATTTTCACAATTTCGCGACGGCGTTCAAATTCAAGGTCGCGGATCTTATTATTTAAGGTAAATACCTCTTCAGGCTCCATGTAAACTGTTTGGCCTGACGAAGATTCATCATGTATAAAACCTTTTAGCTTACGCTTGTTTTCGGCCAGTAAGGGGATACATAAGCGGCCATCGCGCACGGTTAACGATCCATCCGCAGTCCAGCCATTACTGGTGGCGCTTTTAAATACCTGGTCTATTTTTTTACGGGCCTCTTGCTCTGCCTTTGCAATTCCCGATGTAATATCCAATAGTTCGCGCGAAGCATTGGGCCTTATTTTTCCTTTTTGATCAATAACCTGATCTATTTTTTTGAGGATAGTTTTTTCAATCGGTAAGTGTTCAAACAACGCTTCCAGGTTGGGATATTGGCCCTCGCGCTCATTAAAATAAGCAATAACAGCAAATACCGTTATTAAAGATGCCTGCACCTGGTAAAACTCCTCCTCACTTAAAAAGGCACCTTCAATCCGCGCTTTGTTAGCAAGCGATTTTATATCAAAAAAATGATGAATGGGTAAAGGAGCATCATTTTCTAATATGTTTTTAAATTCATTGGCCTGGCTTAAAAACTTACGGATCTGATCATAATTATTCATTACCTGAATTTTGCCAACCATTTGCTGGCCCATTTCGCTAAGGCAATGTGTTTTTATCAGCTCCTTTATCTCGGTAAAGCCAAGCTTGTCAGCGCTATTTTCCGGATACAGCATGTAAGTGATTAATTTTACCCAGGGAATCTGATTTTTGCTTAAGATTTTTCATTATCTGCAAATACATCGCTTGTAATTCAGTCGGTTGAGTAGTATAATATTGATAGCTTTTTCTGAATTGAACCGAATCGGTATGATATTTTTTAAATAGGGCAGCATACCTCCCATTCCCATATTTGTATAAGCTATCCGGAGATGCAGCAACGCTGTATAGCCTGCCATCAAGCATATGAAATTCGGTAAGCAAATTAATCATCCGGTCGTGTTTTATAATGCCGGCAGAATTATTATCACCAATACAGGAAGATAAAAAAGCGGTAACTGAAAAAAACAAGATTATATATTTATGCATTCTGTAATTTAGCGGCTTATTAATAAGGCAAATTTACAGATAAATGAGCATTGCAGATAACATCATAAGCTTAAAAAAAGAAACTGATCACATTAAAGTAACATTAATAGCTGTATCAAAAACAAAACCCGCCGCAGAAGTGCAGGAAGCATATGATGCCGGTCAGCGTTTATTTGGCGAAAACATGGTACAGGAACTGGTTGAAAAGTACGAACAGTTACCGAAAGACATTCAATGGCACCTTATAGGGCACCTGCAAAGCAATAAAGTAAAATATATAGCGCCGTTTATCAGCATGATACAATCGGTTGATAGCTTAAAGCTTTTACAGGAAATTAATAAACATGCCGAAAAGAATAATCGCACCATCGATTGCCTTTTACAAATCTATATTGCAGATGAGGAAACCAAATTTGGATTAGGGTTTGACGAAGTAATTGAACTGTTGCGATCAGAAGAATTTATCAGCCTGAAACATATCTGCATCAGAGGGCTGATGGGTATTGCTACCAATACAGACAGTGAGAAACAAATCAAAGACGAATATTACGAGCTTAAAACCTTTTTTGATGGCATAAAACAAAGTTTTTTCAGAAAAGAAAAAAGCTTTGATACCCTATCTATGGGCATGTCGGCTGACTATAAAATAGCCATTGAACAGGGCAGCAATATGGTACGCCTTGGCAGCACCATCTTTGGAACCCGAATTATTAAACACTGGAAAAACAATTAACGTCAGACTCCCATCCCAAAAATCCATTAAATCTGCTTAATCCCGGTCACTAATGAACTTAAAGATAAGAATAGCACAAAAAGAAGATTGCCTGCGTTTACTGGAACTAGTAAATGAACTTGCCTTGTATGAAAAGGCGCCGCAGGAAGTAACCGTAACCTTACAGGAGTTTGAAGATGCAGGCTTTGGCAACAACCCCGTTTGGAAAGCCTTCGTTGCCGAAATTGACGGATTAATAATAGGGTTTGCCCTGTATTACATCCGTTATTCTACATGGAAAGGTAACAGGATGTACCTGGAGGACCTGATAATAACCGAAACTATGCGCGGCAAAGGCATTGGAAAAATATTGTTTGATAAACTGATACAGGAAGCAAAAGAGCTGGGCTTTAGCGGAATGGTATGGCAAGTGCTTGACTGGAACGAACCTGCTATTAATTTCTATAAAAAGTATGACGCAACCATTGAGGCGGGCTGGCTTAACGCCGCCCTGTCAAGGGAGCAATTGTTAAATTGGTAATTATAAGGCTAATAAATTTCAATAAATGCTTGTTTTTAAATTCGGAGGGGCATCTGTTAAAGATGCCAGTGGCATGGTTAACCTGGCTAATGTGGTTAAAAAATATGAACATGATCAATTGCTGATTGTGGTTTCGGCAATGGGTAAAACAACTAATGCGCTCGAAAAACTGACCAAAGCATATTTTAACAGGGACGAAAATATTTATGAGATTTTTGAGGATATAAAACAATATCACTATGGGATATTGAATGAACTTTTTGAGTCTGCCGACACGGTTTTTGACGAGGTGGAAAACACTTTTGTTGAAATTGACTGGATCATTGAAGATGAACCTCATGATGATTATGATTTTATTTATGACCAGATCGTATCCATCGGCGAACTGGTATCCACCCGCATTGTTGCAGCTTATTTAAATAAAACCGGGCTAAAAAGCCGTTGGCTGGATGTACGGGGATATGTACATACTGATAACACTTATCGCGAAGGCCTTGTGCAGTGGGACAAAACCAAGGCAAGCATTAACCGTGATATTCCAGGTATTTTAGAAAACAGCATTGTAGTTACCCAAGGTTTTTTAGGCGGAACATCTGAAAACTTTACAACCACGCTGGGCCGTGAAGGTTCGGATTATACGGCTTCTATTTTTGCTGCCTGCCTTGGAGCCGAATCTGTTACTACATGGAAAGATGTGCCCGGCATTTTAAACGCTGATCCCAAGTTTTTTGCTGATACCATTAAGTTCGACGAGCTCTCTTATTCTGAAGCGATCGAAATGACTTACTATGGCGCCAGTGTTATACATCCTAAAACCATTAAGCCGCTTCAAAATGCAAAAATACCATTACTGGTTAAACCATTTGCCGACCCCAACGCTCCGGGAACTGTAATAAAAGAGCACAGCAACAGTATATTTATAAAGCCAATCATCATCCTTAAACAAAACCAGGTGTTACTGTCATTATCTGCAAAAGACTATTCATTTATTTCTGAGAATCATTTGAGCGGCATTTTTGGCTTGTTTGCCCAAAACCACGTTAAGGTAAACACCATGCAAATATCGGCACTTAGCTTTACTGTTTGCATTGATTTTTATGAGGATCGCTTTAAAAAACTTTTGCAGGATTTAGGTCAGCACTTCAGGGTAAAATATAACGAGGGGCTTACTTTAATTACGGTTCGTCATTATTCTCCGGCTTCATTAAAAGAGTTAACTGCCGGCAAAACCATATTGCTTGAACAGGTAAGCAGGAATACAGTGCAGATGGTAATTAAATAATAAGGCCAGCCCCCGGAACTGTAAAAAAAGTGTTAAACTCTGTTGCTTTTAATCGTATTTAAAACCTAATGGGCTATATTAGCCCATTATAGCCAAATCAATTTAATTCATGAAGTTTTTAAAGGTTTTAAAGGTTTTATTAACGCAGTCAATATTTATTATCATTTTTTATTTACCGGCTGCTGCACAAAGTGATATTTCCATTTTAAACCACATTATGGCTAATACAGCCAAAATTTACACCGACAACCCGATAGAAAAAGTATATCTTCATTTTGATAAGCCTTATTATGCTATTGGCGATACAATTTGGTTTAAAGCCTATTTAACAGTTGACCATCATCAGCCTTCAACCTTAAGTAAAATTGTTTATGTTGACGTATTGGCCCCACACGATTCGTTAGTTCAATCATTAAAGCTTCAGGTTAAAAATACTGTTGCCTGGGCCAGCATCCCACTTTCTCAATATAGTTTAAAGAAAGGAAATTACAGGGTGGTGGCCTATACCAACTGGATGAATAATGCTGATCCGGCTTATTTTTTTTCTAAAACTATCACCGTTGGTGATGCTATCAATAATAATGTATCAACCCAGATATCTTTAAAAAGCGTTATTGTAAACAAATTGCCCAAAATATCTGCAGGGATATACTATAAAAATGATAAAGGAGAACCATACACCGATAAAAAAGTAAACTGGACTATAGAAAAAGATGATGAACCCATTGCAAAAGGGAAAGGTGTAACTGATAAAAACGGGTTCGTAGAGGTTAGCTTTACCAATATCAAGAATGTTGGTTTAGATTCGGCTACTATGATCACCGTAATTGACGATGGCAACAGGAAACAATTTACCAGCATATTTCCGCTAAAATCAATCTCTAAGCCTGATGATTTTCAATTCTTTCCGGAAGGAGGGCAATTACTGGTTGGTATCCGTACCAAAATGGCATTCAAGGCTTTAAAACCTGATGGTTTGGGAATTGACGTAAAGGGCACTATTACTGATAATGATAAAAATGTAGTGGCCGAATTTACATCCTCGCATTTGGGAATGGGTGTTTTTGTATTTACACCTCAGGACGGGAAAACATATACAGCAAACGTAACATTTGCCGATGGCACTACAGCCACACCTGATCTACCCAAAATTCAGGTTGGGGGTATAGTATTAGGGCTTGAAAATAGTGATCCTGACGTGTTGCGGCTTAAATTACAGGCTGATATGCCTTTCATCCAGGCTTACCAGGGTAAAAGTTTTTATATACTGGCTAAATCAAGCGGTGTTATCTGTTTTGCTGCCCAAACCCAGTTAAGCGGCCAGGTATACAACGCATCGATACCGAAAAGCAAATTCCCTACCGGTATTGTGCAGGTAACTCTCTTTTCGCCGGATGGAGATCCTATAAGCGAACGTATTGCTTTTATACAGCATAATGACTTGTTAAATGTATCGCTTAAAACTGATCAGCCTGTGTATGACAGAAGGCAAAAAGTTAAATTAAACATCACAGCAAAAAATAGTGATCAGCCTGCGGTGGGAAGCTTCTCCATAGCTGTAGTTGATGAATCCAAAGTTCCCTATGATGAAAATGCCGAAACCACTATATTAACTAACCTGTTGCTAACCTCTGATATCAAAGGATATATTGAAAAGCCTAATTATTATTTTAATCATCCTGATGCAAAAACACTGGCCGACCTGGATATTTTATTGCAAACACAGGGTTACTCCCGTTTTTCTTACGAAGGTATTTTAAATGATAAGTTCCCGGTTATACATTTCCTTCCTGAACAAGGCATGGTTATAACCGGCACCCTTCGCGGCTCAAGCGGAATACCTGTTTTTAATGGTAATGTGCGTTTAACTATCCCTGATAAGAATTTCTCTCAAAATACAGTTACTGATGCTGATGGCCGGTTCAAATTCACTGACCTGGTATTTTTAGATTCTGCCCAGGTTAAAATAAGCGCACGGGATAATGTGCACAGCAGTGACCTGGTTCTTACAGTAGATGGCGAACCATCTCAAAAATTACCACTGAATATCAATACGCCTGATGAAATAATGAATATTGATAGTACGCTAAGTCCATATTTAAAGAATAGCAAACTACAGTACAGCCGCTCAAATACATTAAAGGAAGTTGTGATTAAGGATACCAAAATAGTGAAGAGAACCAGCCATAAAGATTATGGCAGCCTTGCTAGTTTAAGCAGTGAGCCGGATCATCTTATTACTGCCGATAAATTTGTTGGTTGCGGATCTTTTTTAGATTGCTTAAAGGTTTTGGCTACAGGAATGATCTATGACTCTAACAGCGGTACCGGCAACTTTTATGTTTTTAGCGATTATAGCCGGGGGAGCAGGGTACCCGCCCAGGTGTTTGTAAAAGGACTTCCGGTTGATGTGAATTTTTTAAATACCTTGAATCCGGCCGATCTTGAGTCGGTAGAGATATTTGTAAAAGACGAATTGGGCCTTGTAAACAGCGCAAATAATAGTGATGGCGCAATAGTTGTCAATTTGAAAAAAGCACCTGTAGGCGAGAAAATAAGTCTTCAGCAGTTAAAGGACATGATTCCGGCAAAAAACGAAACTACATTTATGCCAAAAGGTTATGCACCTATAAAAACATTTTATTTACCCAGGTATGATGGCCCCAGAAATACTCAGCCTGGCGGCGCCGATATACGCAGCACCATTTACTGGAACCCAAATGTATTAACCGATAAAAACGGCACATCGACATTGGAATATTTTAATTCGGATGGAGTGGGAAGCTATAGGGCAATAATTGAAGGGATAGATAAAGATGGCAATATAGGCAGGCAGGTGTATAAATATACGGTAAAGTAGTTGATTGAGTGAGCAGTTGATTTGGTAAATGGTTACAAAACTTAATCAACTCAATCCAACATAATTAACTTAATCTAACTAGCTCATGAATAAAATCCCCCCATTTCACGTTGCAGTACCCGTTTATGATTTGGAAGAGTCAAGGACATTTTATAAAGAAATATTGGGATGCAGCGAAGGAAGGACTTCAAACCACTGGATTGATTTTAACCTTTATGGCCACCAGTTCGTAGTACATTTAAAACCACGTCCCGCCGAAAAGCTTGAACATCATTTTAACCCTGTGGATGGCCACGATGTACCCGTACCACATTATGGTGTGGTTTTGGAATGGGATACATGGCATGATTTAGAAAGACGCATTAAAGGCCATAGTATTAAATTTGTAATAGAACCTTATATCCGTTTTGAAGGTTTACCCGGAGAACAGGCAACAATGTTTTTCCTTGATCCATCAGGCAATGCGCTCGAATTTAAAGCGTTTAAGGATATTGGCCAGCTATTTGCAGTATAAGCAACCAATTACTGGTATTTTAGGTATATTATGTTAGAGTTGAGAAGTCACAGTCAGGAATCAGAATAAAAAGAAGATTTAAGCAAGTACCGGTTAGTGCCTGCACCGCTTAGGCTAATTATAAGTGTATCTTTCAGAATTGTAACTTTTTCTGAATTCTGATTCTTAAGTCTTAATTCAATTAATTAAGTAAATTTGGTTATGGATGTAATTGAGATTGAGCGTTTAATAAAGATAAGCAAGGAACATCCCTTAATGCCTGAAACTTATATTCCCTGGCATGTTGAACCACAACCTGAAGACATTTTTCTGCCCGAAACACTTACCTCTTTACAAGGGCTGCAAGTTTATGACACACTTACACCCATTCAAAAATTAAACCTCGGCAGGCACGAACTGGTGCAGGTTATAGCCAGCTACGCCTGGGGAGAATGCCTGTTTTGTTTGTTTATGACAAGGCATATCCTTACCCTGCCGCAGGATAATGTGGAGCATCGTTTTTTACTGCGGGAACTGATAGAAGAATTCAGGCACCAGGAAATGTTTGGGCAGGCTATTCTAAAAATAGGCGGCCAGCCCATCAAGCAGTCACGAATGCATAAGTTTTTTGGCGAGTTTAGCAATAAATACTTACCTGCCGATTATTTGTTTATGGGTAGTGTATCGGTAGAATTAGTTACCGATGTATATGGTAATTATGCCAGGCGCGCACCAAATATTTACCCGGTTTTGAAAAAGATGTTCGATTTGCATAATATCGAAGAGGGGCGTCATATATTGTTCACTAAAAGTCTTTTAAAAACTTATTCCGAAAAAGCAGGCTACATAAAACGGACTTTATACAGCTATGTGATTCTGTTTAATATATTCTTTGTACGTACCATGTATGTAAAAAAGGAAATATACGAGCGCATAGGCCTTGAGAACCCTGAACAGGTGTATAAACTTGCATCCAGGAACTTTAAAAAGAAGTTCAGTGAAACCTGTCTTAAAGACATCATCAAGTTTGTTGATGACTGGAAAGGATTTAATGGAGCCACACGCTGGGCATGGCGATGGATATTAGGGGCGAGGGTTTAACTTTGATTAAAGTTTTTAAATATTAAGGTTTGTAAGGGGAATGAAGCAATTTAAAATCTCCAATTAACAAATCAAATCTCTTTAAAGGCGGTGGATTAAGGTTGAATCTCTTTCTCGCTTTTACAAAATATTTTAAAAGTTCGCCATATGAAAGCCCGGCAAAAAATCGCCTGCGTTCTTCTTCATCTTCTTCCCACGTGGTGTTAAATTTAATCCTCATTATTTTCCATAATTATAAGAAGAAAACGCGATGCATCGCGTCTCTACAACGTACACCTATACAGCTAATATTTCCTCTTTAATAACTTCACCGGGTCTTCCATTCTTAAATGCTTTCCTTGGCGTTAATCCCAATAACTCAAACATTGCCATATCCGTATCAAAAGATGGATTTGGTGTGGTTAACAGTTTTTCACCTGCAAAAATAGAATTTGCACCGGCCATAAAGCAAAATGCTTGTTCAACCAAACTCATTTCTGTACGGCCTGCGGATAATCGAACTACAGTTTTTGGCATAATGATGCGTGTAGTAGCTATCATCCGCACCATATCCCAAACTGAAACTCTTGGCTGATCACCTAATGGAGTTCCTTGTACCGGAACCAGAGCATTAATTGGTACTGATTCAGGGTGTTTGGGTAAGTTGGATAATGTTTTAAGCATAGAAATACGGTCTTCAACCGTCTCCCCTAACCCAATAATACCACCACTGCAAACGGTGATCTTAGCCTTGCGCACGTGCTCTAACGTTTTTAAGCGTTCGTCATAAGTACGGGTGGTGATGATGCGTTTATAATCTTCCTCAGAAGTATCTAAATTATGATTATAGGCATATAAGCCGGCATCAGCAAGGCGTTGAGCCTGTGCTTCAGTAAGCATGCCCAGTGTGCAGCAAACTTCCATATCCAGCTCATTCACTGCTTTCACCATCTCAATTACCTTATCAAAATCGCGGTTATCCCTTACCTCGCGCCAGGCGGCTCCCATGCACAACCGTGATGCTCCGCCATTTTTAGCTTTTTGTGCTACTGCTATCACTTCTTCCTTCGGCATAATCGCATGCACATCTACTCCTGTATTATAACGTGCAGCCTGCGGGCAATACGCGCAATCTTCAGGGCAGCCACCTGTTTTTATAGATATTAGCGAGCTGATCTGCACTTCCGAATAATCTTTATTTTCGCGATGCACTGTTGCAGCTTCGTAAACCAGGTCTAATAATGGTCTGTGATATATTTCAGCTATTTCTTCTTTTGTCCAGTTGTATCTTGCTTCTGTCATGTTCTATGTTTTAATCGTCAAAACTATTTCTCCAAAAGGTTTTGAACTTCTTGTTTTAATAAGGGTATATGATTAATTATTATATTCCAAATTTGTATAGGCTGAACCTCGTCGTACCCATGAATTATTTTGTTTCGCGTATCTACCATTCTTCGCGCATTGGTGATGTCAATTTCCGGATGAATTTTTAATAAATTATTGATAGCCTCGCCAATTATCTCAAAATTTCTCTCTACTGCTTGTTGAAGCATCAAGTTCTGTTCAAAAGTTTCAAACATTTTAGGATCACCAATAAAGTTTTCAATATTTTCAATACAGCTAATTATATCAAACAGATACTTTTTTATTTCACGCTGCATAAATCAATTGCTTCTTTTCGTTGATCTCTTCAATAAAATAAGGGTTTTTTAAAGATTCTTCAATCAGCATGTCTATTTCCCTGTTAAATATGTCTCTTAGTGTATCATGCAAATTCCACCAAATCTCCCCTTTTTCCAATGGCTCCAAACCGTCTTCAAAACTAATAAGTAAGTCAATGTCACTTTCATCGTTAAACTTATCGCTAATAACAGAGCCAAAAGCATAAGCGCTTCTAATTTTATGCTCCTTAAATATTTTTGTTACTAACGGTAATTGAGCCTGAAATGTCGGATGCAGCATAACTGGTGAATTAACTTAAATACGGTTCAAATTTAAAATAAAAGACACACTACATCCTAATGATGCAACAAAAGTTTAGTTGCAAACCATAATGGCAATAAAAACCCTGCACAATCGGTAAATGTTGTTATAATTATGGATGATGCTACAGCCGGATCAATGCCTACTCTTTTAAGCACTAATGGTATAGTTGCACCTGTTAAACCAGCAACAACCAGGTTGCCAGTCATGGCTAAAAATAAAACCAGGCCCAGCATTGGATTGGCATCGTAAAATAAGGCGATTAAAAAAACGATCAAACCATTGGCTGCTCCATTTAACAAGCCTACCAAAAACTCTTTTATAACAGTATTATAAGCTTGCTTATCAGTAAGATCACTCAATGAGATACGCCTTACCGTTACTGCAAGGGCCTGTGTAGCGGCATTGCCACCCATACCTGCAATAATGGTCATATAGGCAGCAAGTATAGGCAGCTGTGTTACGGTAGCATCAAAATGACGAATAACTGATGCTGCTAAATAAGCGGTACCAAGGTTAATTACGAGCCATGGAAGGCGGCTTTTTACTGCATCTTTCCAGTTACCGCTTAGTTCTTCATCTTCTGATACACCGGAGATCTTTAAAATGTCTTCGGTACTCTCCTGCTCCATTACGTCCATGATATCATCGACCGTAACCCTGCCCAGCAGCTTCATATTATCATCTACCACCGGAATGGTAGTTAAGTTATATTGTGATATTAACCCGGCAACATCTTCCTGGTCCATGTCTGCTTTTACAAATACAAAATCTGTATTTACCAGTTCACGTACATGAGCTTCCGGACGGGCCTTTAATATAGACTTAACTGATAAAATACCTTGTAAAATATCGGCGTCATCCACCACATAAATGGTGTAAAACTCTTCCATTTCCTCAGACTGACGGATGATTTCGTCGAGGGCATCTTTTTTATCAAGGTTAATATTCACCTTGATGATTTCCGAGTTCATCAGACCACCGGCTGTATCCTCGTGATATTTTAATAACGCACGAATGCTGTCAGCATCTTCCTGATCCAGGTCCTCTAATATTTCCTGCTGTTCATCTTCATCCAGCTGCGAGATAATATCCGTGGCATCGTCATAATCAAGCTCTTCAATAATTTCCGAACGTTTTTCGGGATGTAAACCGATAAGCAGCTCACCGGGATCCTGCTCCTCATGCATTTCAGAAATAACTTCTGATGCCACATCCGTAGGAAGGATATTAATAATCCTTTCCTTCGCTTCCTGTGGGAGCCGTTCAAAAAGCAAAGCAATCTCCGAAGCGTGATATTCTTTCAGAACACGCTCTAATTCAGCATCATCAGCCATAAGCGCGGTTTCAATGCGCAGCAGATCGGACTTATCTATTTCAAAGGATTGCATATCCGACTAAAATACATATTTATAGCGCAAACAGCGAATAAAAAGGTCTCATTTTGGGCAAATAAATCAGCTGTTTGTTTATTGCTACAGGCTATAGTTGTATTTTACCTGTACAGCATCCAGCTTATTCAGTTTGGATAAGGTAATGTTAACTTGTGTTTTTCGGATGGATACCTGTATGTTGCAACTATTATCGAAGTTTTGATTGATAATAGTTAAGTTATCATCCGTAATGATTCTCATCACATCGTTCATCAACAGGTAATCAAATTCAATGGTATAAACATCATTAACGGTTTTCTCAATAATAACAGCCTGTTTCAAAGCTGCTTCCGTTGCTGATTTATAGGCATTGATCAATCCCGGAACTCCTAATAAAGTTCCTCCAAAATACCGCACAACCACAACCATAAGGTTTGTTAAATCTTTGGAGAGCAGGGTATTTAGTATGGGGCGGCCAGCGGTGCCTGAAGGTTCGCCATCATCGTTTATGCGAAATACCGACCGGTCAATGCCCAACCGCATAGCCCAGCAATGGTGATTGTCTTTTGGATGTTCCGACTTTAAATCAGCCAGTATATTTTTCAAATCTGCATCCGAAATAACCGGGAAAGCGAATGCTACGAACTTACTACCACGATCACGGAATATACCTTCACAAGGTTTATCAATAGTACGGTAGGTATCATCAAACAGCATTAATAAACATTTTTATGCATAAGCCATTACTATTATGGCAATAAGGGCAATTGCAAGGCCAACTTTATTGAGCAGACTCAGCTTTTCTTTAAAAACAATTAATCCCACCAAAGCACCGGCAACAATAACGCCGATGTTCATGGCCGAGAAAACAGTGGACGGTTGATTAGCCAGCGCCTTATGCGCTTTTAGATAAAACAGGATATTGCCAAAATTTACTATCCCCAATACCCAGCCTATAAATAAATGTGGCAGTGTAAATTTTGTTTGTTTGGTGATAACCCGGTAGCATAAGCCGATCATTGAAAACACAAAGGCCATTACAAATACGATGAAAAGGGATGTGCTGTATGGAATTGCTTTAAGCAAAGCCATTTGCCTGAACAAAACATCAATTATACCTAAACCTACAAACACCAGCAGTAAATAAATCCATGCATTGGCTGATCCTTTTTTACTTTCGCTTCTGTTTTGCCATGGAATTGAACATATAATTGCAGTAAAACCTAAAGCTATACCTATGCCTTTTAACGGGGTCAACGTTTCGCCTATAAGAAAAAATGAAGCGATAATGGGGATAAATAAGGATAAACGCTGGGCAATATCGGTCCGCACGATGCCGGATAACCTTACCGATACCGCAAGCACCACAAAAAGTGATGGCAGCAGCAAAGCCAGCAATAAATAGCTAAATACAGGGGCTTCGCCTAAATTTTGGAACCGGGGTTTTAAAAAGATCCAGCTCAATAAAATAGCCATAGAATAATTCCAGGTAATGGCCTGAAAAACATCAACCTGGTAACGCCTGGCAAGCTTTAACAATACCGATACAATAACACTACAGCAAATACTTAGTAAAATGTAGATCATGGTTTAGTTAGTTGATTGAGTTGACTAAGTGAGTGGTTGATTGAGTTACCAGTTGATCATAACTTTAATCAACCTAATCCAACTCAATCAACCATTCACTACCACTCGTAATTTATCAGCTCCAATTAAAGTTTCTTCCGCTTCACCAGTAATAAATGGGGCTCTTATTCCTTTTTTCAAATTTGTATTTCCCGTAAAAATACGGGCTTCGTCCCATAAACCGGCTTCAATAAATTTATTTAATGTGTGTGCCCCGCCTTCAATTATCACCGATTGTATATCCTGCAGGTACAACTGGTATAAAATATATTCAGGCACATAACGGTCGAAATCTTCCAGTGCAATATATTTGTTTTTACCTTCAATATCAGTTTTTATTTCATTAAATATCAGTGTTTCAACAGATTGATCGAATATATTCAACTTCGGGCTTAACTCCAGCTTACGGTCAATCACCACCCGCTTTGGCGATTTGCCATTTCCATACCGCACATTCAGTTGCGGGTTATCAATAGCTGCCGTGTTTTTTCCAACCAAAACAGCATCTTCCTCACTGCGCCATTGATGTACCAGCTTACGCGATTCTATTCCGGTAATCCAATGCTGACTATTATCGTCCGGGGCAAAAAAGCCATCCGCAGTTTGCGCCCATTTAAGGATGATATATGGACGATGCTTTTGTACTCTTGTAAAAAACCTGCGATTAAGCCACTGGCATTCCTTTTCCAAAACGCCTATGGTTACGTTTATGCCTGCGTCTATTAATTTTTCGATGCCCTTGCCGTTTACCTGGTCAAAAGGATCGCGGCAGCCAACCACTACATTGGGTATTCTATGTTTAATAATCAGATCGGCACAAGGTGGTGTTTTGCCATAATGAGCGCAGGGCTCAAGGGAAACGTATAAAACCGACTGATCTAACAGATCAGCATAATCAGAAAATGTGCTGATAACCTGGTTAATGGCATTAACTTCCGCGTGTGCCTCGCCATATTTATGGTGATAGCCTTCGCCAATAATTATGGTGTCCGTTACTATAACAGCTCCAACCATCGGGTTCGGACTTACATATCCTTTACCCAATTCGGCCAGCTCAATACAGCGTTGCATATATTTTTCATGTTCCACCATGCTGCAAAAGTAGCTTTTATGTTACTTTGTTGCATGAAAACTATAAAGGATGTTTTTAACGAATACAAATCGGGCCTTCAAAAGCTTTATGAACCGAGTGAAACAGAGGCCATAAGCCTTATGGTACTCACTGATATATGCAATTCACCCAAAGCAAAAATCAAGGCTTTTCCTGAGCAGGAGCTATTACAACAACAAACCGAAAAAGCAGCAGACATTTTAACACAACTCCAAAGCGGTAAACCCGTTCAATATATTTTAGGCAAAACAGAGTTTTATGGTTTACCTTTTAATGTTAACCCATCGGTACTCATCCCAAGACCTGAAACTGAAGAACTGGTTGAGTGGGCTTTAGCTTCAGCTGGCAGTTGGCAGTTGGCAGTTTGCAGTGAGCAGTTTGCAGTGGGCAGTATTTTAGATATAGGTACAGGCAGCGGTTGCATTGCCATCAGCCTGAAAAAGAATTTACCGGGGTTTAAAGTTACGGCAATAGATATTTCGGGTGAAGCATTACAAACAGCCAGATCAAATGCCAAACTAAATGAAGTTGATATTGAATTTATTGAAGCTGATATATTAAACCTTAAGTCCAAAATCGAAATTCCGAAATCCGAAATAATAATAAGCAATCCTCCTTACGTTACCCAGCATGATAAATCCCAAATGCACACCAACGTAACCGATTTTGAACCCCATACCGCTCTTTTCGTTCCGGAAAATGATCCCTTAATATTTTATAGAGCAATAGCAGATTATGCAGTTAGCCATCTCACCATAAACGGGTTATTGTTTTTAGAGATCAATGAAAGTTTGGGTAACGAAACGGTTGAGCTATTAAAAGATAAAGGCTTTAAAAACATTGAGTTAAGGAAAGACATGAGTGGCAGGGACAGGATGGTAAAAGCTAACCGCTGATTTGAATGATTGCATTGATTTCGTTGATGAGTAAATCCATCCTTTAATCTCTAAATCAAGCAAATCATAGTTCAGACAAAAATCAGCGCAATCATTCAAATCAACGGTCTAGTTACGTGGGTGAAATTGAATAATCGTCCCTTTCAAATACTCCCTGTCCAGGTGGGTATAAATCTCGGTAGTGGTAATGCTCTCGTGCCCCAGCATTTCCTGCACGGCGCGTAAATCGGCGCCGCCTTCAACCAAATGAGTGGCAAACGAGTGCCTGAAAGTATGCGGACTAATTGTTTTATTTATTCCGGTAAGTACGGCTAACTCTTTAATGACCATAAAGATATAAACACGGCTTAGTCTTGTGCCCCTTCGGTTTAAAAATACCAGGTCCTCTTCGCCTTTTTTTATGGGGATGTGTACCCGGATATTTTCTATCCATATTTTTAACGCCTTTACTGCCGAACCACCTATTGGCACCAGCCGTTCTTTGCTGCCCTTACCCGTTACTTTAATAAATTCAATATCCAAATACAGGTTTGATAGTTTAAGCTCTGTAAGCTCAGATACACGCAGTCCGCAGCCATATAAAACCTCCAGTATCGCTTTATTGCGGCCGCCTTCCGGTTTGGACACATCGATGGCATCAATCAGCTTATTAATATCGTGGATGCTCAAAGTATCCGGTAGCTTACGTTGTATTTTGGGGGATTCCAGCAGTTCCGATGGGTCGCTTTTTATCAAATCCTCCATCAGCAGGTATTTATAAAAAGATTTTATACCCGATAATATCCTGGCCTGCGACGATGGGATCATACCCAATTCGCTTGCCCAAACAATAAACAGGCGCAAATGAGTTAAAGTAACCTTTTCAGGATTAAGCTTATCAGGCTGTATTTCAGTAAATTGATATAGTTTCTCTATATCCCTGCTATAAGCCTCGATGGAGTTTTCAGAAAGAGACTTTTCTAATTTTAAATAAGCCTGGAAACCTTTTATTGCCGAACGCCAATCCAATTTTATTTTTTTTAGTTAAGTTTGAACTGATGAAGATACAAATTATTAACGGACCGAATTTAAACCTGCTTGGCGTTCGCGAAAAATCAATTTATGGTGATGCCGATTTTGAAAGCTACCTTCAGCAGCTTCGCAAACATTATGTAAATATTGAAATAGACTATTACCAAAGCAATGTTGAAGGCGAAATTATCAATAAATTACATGAAATTGGTTTTAGTTATGATGGTATTGTATTAAATGCCGGTGCCTACACCCATACATCTATAGCTATTGCCGATGCTATTGCCGGTATAAATACGCCTGTAATAGAAGTGCATATTTCTAATGTATATAAGCGCGAAGAATTCAGGCACAGCTCAATGCTGGCTGCTAATTGTAAAGGTGTAATTGCCGGTTTTGGTATGGACTCGTACCGTTTAGCTGTTGAAAGTTTGATAAATGTTTTATAATAATAGCTTAGTAACACTAAGTATTAATTAGTTTTTTTATTTGCCCTGTATATGCGTAACCTATTTAAACCCATACCGCTCATTTTATTTTTAGTTGCAATTCTGTCATCTCATAACGGATTTGCCCAGGTTAAGGGCAAAAGAAGCGAAATTTCAAAAAGAGCCGCACAAAGGCGGGCCATGCATGCGCGCGACTCTTTGCTAAGATCAGTTAATAAATCAGATACATCTATAAGCAGTCTGCTTCAAAGAGTTGAACAATATACTACTACTTACAACCAAATTAAAAACAGCCTGGCCGAAGGGCTGGATACTACAGATATAAGTTCACAATTACCGCCTGTTATAAAACGGATAGATAAAATTACTACGCTTGGCAACACTCATAAATCAAGCACTTTACGCTACTTATTTGTACTAAGAGATAACTTAGATCATTTACAAGCTAATTTGGACGATTGGCAGTCTGATTTGACTGATGTAAGTACCAAATTAATACAAAATCAAAATGATCTGCTTAAGTTCACTAAAGACTCTTTATTAAAAACCGTTCCGGCGGATAGCGTAGTAAGGAAAACATTTTTTACCCAATTAAAAGCAGTAAGGATTTTATATCGTAAAGTGGATGCGGATAACAGGAACGCGCTTTTAAAAGTTAACCTGCTGCAGGATAAGATATCTGTATCCTATACTAAAATACTGGACGAGAGTGATCACATCGATTCAAAAATAAGGGGATTTGCACTTAAAGCCATATCAGGCGAATCAACCTATATATGGGATATTGATACCCAGTACAATAATTTTAAATCGGCATTAAATAGTACCATTAAATTAAACGAGCTGCTGTTTAACTATTTTATTAAAGGCAATTTAGTAACACATTTAATAGCATTAGTATTTCTTGTATTGATGTTTAGCTGGATAATGTATAACCGCATTAAAATTATGCGGAATAATGAGCAGCCCGAAACAATATTTGGCGAAGCAAATTATATTTACAAAAAACCGGTTATCGCCGCCCTTGTAATTGTAACAGCCATAACCCCCTATTTTTATAGTCATCCGCCGGTTGTTTTTCTGGAGATATTTTTTTTAATCTCCATGGTTTTAACGCTTCTGTTGATCAAAAAGGATTTTCCTAAAGTAGCTTATAATTTTCTTCTATTGCTGTTTGCAATCTCTATAATTTATTGCGTTAGTAATTTATTTATCGAGATTTCAAATATCGACAGGTACGTTGTTTTTTTACTAAGCATAATCTCAACAATAGCAGCGTACTCGTTTTATAAAAAGGTAAAAAAATCGCCAGAAAGCCATTTGCCATATACTGACCTGGCATTAAAAGTATTTATTGGCCTTCAAATTTTGTCGCTGGTGCTCAATATAACAGGCAGGTTTAGCCTGGCTAAAATTATCGGCATAACTGCTGTTTTCAATTTATGGTTACTTGTAATCCTTTTTTTAGTGGTAAATATTATTATACAGGGCCTGTATTTGCAATTTCAAATAAAAAAGGGAGGCAACAGCATTATTAACTGGATTGATTATAACATTGTTAAAAAGAAATTTGAAAACACCTTAATTATCATCTCTTCATTATTATGGTTATTCTTTTTACTGCAAAACTTAAATATTGATGATTGGGTAATTGATTCGGCCAGCGACATCTTAAATACATCCCAAAGTATAGGCGGTGCATCATTCACTTTTGGAGGGTTCGTTATTTTTGTGTTAGTAATATGGTTATCATCCATCATATCAAAAATCATCAGCTACCTTTTTGATGTCTCAGCTCAACGTGTTAGTGACCTGTCGGCATTAAAAAAGAAAAACCGTACTTCTACCCTTCTGATCAGGATGGGTGTTTTTTCGGCCGGTTTTTTACTTGCTGTGGCAGCTTCGGGCTTCCCGCTCGATAAATTAACCATCATCATCAGTGCATTTGGCGTGGGTATTGGTTTTGGCTTGCAGAATATTGTAAATAACCTGGTATCGGGTTTGATACTGGCATTTGAAAAACCAATTCAAATTGGCGATATTATTGAAATTGACGGAGTTTCAGGAACGATGAAGGAAATAGGTATAAGGTCGAGCAAAATAGCAACAGGCGACGGCTCGGAGGTTATTATACCTAACGGTGATATTATATCACATCACGTAACCAACTGGACACTAAGCAATACTAACCGCCAGATTGGATTAGTAATTCATACAGCTTACGGCGCTGACATTGATAAGGTTAAAGAATTATTGAAAAATCTATTGAATAATCGGGATGACATTATGGATAACCCGGGGGCTTCCATATTTTTAAATAATGTAACGGAGAGCTTTGTAGAATTTAAAGTATTTTTCTGGGCAGCGGATATTAGTACGGTTTCTGAGATCAAAAGCCGTGTTTTAGCGGATATCTATAAGGAATTTAATAAAGAAAAAGTTGAAATGCCGTCGGGACAAAAAGACTTTTACCTGCATTTCCCGGATGGTGACCCCGTATTTAGCAGCGAAAAGAAAACTGACACTGATAAAACCAAAGAGGTGGAAAATAAAAAGATCAGTAAAAATCTGCCGGATCAAGCTCCGTAAAGTGCTTTTTCTTTTTAACGAAGAATTCCCAAACCAGGCTGCCTTTATAAATACCCTTCAAAGGGTATTTTTTGGGCAAAGCGGATCTGTTGCTTCGCTTTTTAAACAGGCTCAGCACAAAATTTTGATGTGCCCGGCTAACGGCCCAGGCATCTTTGCGCTTGCCTTCGCTTAAAAACCGTAATAAAGCTAAAAGATCCATCCATATGCGGATGATTATGGTAAAAAATGCCCGCCAAAAGGGAAGATTATTTCCAAGCAACAGCAAATTATTCCTGAAATTTAAATAGGTTTTAAATGGGTTTTCAACATTAAGCGTGCCGCCTCCCAGGTGAAATACTTCCGATTCGGCACAATACATAACCCTGTAGCCCATGTTTTTCAATCGCCAGCATAGGTCAATTTCTTCCATATGTGCAAAAAAGCGGTCGTCAAAGCCTCCAGCCTCACGCCAGCAATGCTGCTTAACAAACATAGCTGCCCCTGTGGCCCAAAAAACTTCTTTCGATTGCTGGTATTGCCCGTTATCGGCTTCAATCTCATAAAACATGCGTCCCTGGCAAAACGGGTATCCATAGCTGTCAATAAAACCACCAGCCGCGCCGGCATGCTCTAAATAACCTTTTTGATTATATGCCCTTATTTTTGGTGCGGCAGCAGCTATTAACGGATCACTCTCCATTAAATTAATAACTGGCGCTATCCAGCCCGGTGAAACTTCAACATCCGAATTTAGCAGGATATAATAGTCTGCTTCAACATGCTCCAATACGCGATTATAGCCACCCGTGAAGCCATAATTTTGATCGTTTTGGATGATTTTAACTGATGGATAGTTTTGCTTTATAAACTCCACTGAGTCGTCTGTCGACGCATTATCACCTACTACGATATCCAAATCAGGGTAGATAGATGTTAATACGGAAGGAAGAAACTGGCGAAGGTGTTTAACGCCGTTCCAGTTTAAAATAACAACAGCAACTTTGGGTATTCGGTTCATTTGTTCAATAGTTCATTTTGGCTGGTTCATTGGTTCAATGGTTCATTAGTTTATTAGTTCGACATCGTGCATACCAATGAACTAATAAACCATTAAACTATTGAACATCCTGGGGTTTAATTTTCCATCTCCGGTGCGACCATAGCCAGTATTCGGGTTTGGCCCTTATCATTGATTCCAAAAATTTAACATGAATTTCGGTGATTTCATAAGGTTTGGTTTCTTTAGGTTCATCAACTAAAGGCACAAAAGTAAATTCATAATAGCCCCTTTTAATTAAATCAATTTTATAAAAAATAACCACAGAATCGGATACTTTGGTTAATTTTTCAATTCCTAAAAATACGGCGGTTGGCTGATTAAGAAAGTTGGTAAAATAATTGGCCTCGTGCTTAACCGGTGTTTGATCTGATGCCAGCACAATAAATATTGGTTCGTTTTTATATTCAATCATTTTACGAAGCGTTTGCTTCATAGGGATCATCATAACACCAAACCGTGAGCGGGTTCTGTTAAAAAAGTCATTGAAAACCACATTCGACTGCGGCTTGTATACCACCAACCTTTTTTTATCAGTCAAAAGCCCAAACCTTAGTGCAGCCATCTCCCAGTTACCATAATGGCCGGCTGCTGCTATAATGCTTTTATCCTGGTTAAAGTAAAAACGCATTATTTCGGGATTGGTACACTTCATCCGGCGTTTAACCTGTTTTTCAGATATGCTGATGGTTTTTACTGTCTCCATCATCAAATCGGCCATATATTTAAAATATTTTTTTTCAATCAGCCTGCGTTCTTCTTCTGATTTTTCGGGAAATGAATTTAGCAGATTTTCCTGTACAACTTTCCGGCGATAGCCGATTATATAATACAGAATAATGAATAAAACGACGGATACAAGGTACAAAAACCAAAAAGGAAGCAACGAGATCAGGTACAAAAAGTATGTACCCAAAGTTGAAAGCCCTTTTTTTATCATTATTTTCGTCCGGTTTTAGCTACAAACATAAAATATATGATTGAAAAAGGCGCTGTGTTACCTATGTTTTATCTTCCGCCGGTTGAATACTTTGTACAATTAAATACCTATAAGCCTGATATACTGATAGAAAAGGAAGAACATTTCCCCAAACAAACCTATCGTAACCGTGCAAATATCTATTCGCCCGATGGCGTATTGACATTAACGGTGCCGGTTTCTAAAGGGGCAAAGAATCATACCAAAATAAAAGATGTAAAAATCAGTTATGATTTTGAGTGGCAGCGCTTACATTGGCTAAGCTTACAAGCCTGCTACCGGCGCTCGGCATATTTTGAATATTACGAAGATGAGTTTGCAGTATTTTATGAAAAAAAATATCCTTTTTTGTTTGATTATAACGAACAGCTCCTGCAATTCATACTTAAATCGATAAAGATAAAGGCGGAGTTAAACTTTACAGAAAGCTATGAGGCTGAATATCCGTTATTAGCTGATTACAGGAATAGCATCACGGATAAAAAAGAGTCAGCTTTTGAGCAGAAACCATATTTCCAGGTGTTTGATGATCGGAAAGGGTTTCAAAAAAACCTGAGTATAATTGATCTGCTGTTTAACCAGGGGCCGCATAGCATTAATTATTTGTAAAGAATAAATAAAAATTGCAGATATTTAATATAATGTGATTTTTTTTGATAAAATGAATACTCAAAAGGCAAAACATCAGTCACTTAACTCAAAAGGAGCCACTATTTTCAAAAAAATTCTTGAAGATAAACAGGCAATCTATGAACATTTGAAAAGTGGAGGGAAATTAACCGACTTAAAAGATAAATATAACTTTGCTGCACCCTTATCACTTAGAGGAACAAGATAAATTAAACCTATCAGTTTATTACGGATCAAGGAATTTCGTACGTTATATATTTCCTTGATTATAGTTACATGTTTGAAGACTATCCTCTGTTAGCCAAACATGTTTACACATTTAATATCGATGTTATTGATAATAATATCAGGTTGATGAATGATGAGCGTATCGGTTTAACCGTTGTTGAAGCAATCAAATTATTTTTTGAAGAATTTAATAATGTAGCCATATACATTTGCGATAGTATAGACAACAGGCAGGTAGCCCGTAAGCGGAAATTTGATCTATGGCTTTGGAAATACAATGATGGCAGCATTATTAAAGAGGATGAACTTGCCCTTATTGAGGGAGTTAAAATTTATAACACTTTATTAATTCATAAGGAGAATGAACATTTTGACGGAATTTTAAAGGCTTTTAAAGAATTGAATGCGCGCGATTACGATAAATAAACCTCCTCCCCCTTTGGCTGTGTCCCCACAGCAAACCAATAAGGCATTTCCTATTTCTCAACTCCATCACTCTGCAATATTCATGTTACAAAAAGTATTTCTAAACAATTATCAATAAACTTTGTATGATATTTGTACTCAATAATAATATTGAAAGCTCAAAACATGCATCTGTTAAAATCGGCTAAAATATATTTTTATTTTGCTGTATTGCTGCTGGTTGCCAAACCATTTTTGGGCTTTACTATGTTTAGCCGCATCCATCCGCCTGCCGATCAAAACATATTTATAAAAGCATTTACCAAACGCAAACAGGAATATGCAGAGGATAGCACCTTTGACATGAATGCTATTCAGAAAAAGTTAGCCGATCCGGTTAAGCAAGTGTTTTTGCTTTTTTCTTTTCTGCTTGGCATTCTTTTCCCTGCTTTATTGGCAGCAGGTAAAAATATTACAGATCGTTTTTTAAACGAAATACAATTAAGCCTCGCTCCACCTGAGCACTCCTACCTGCTTAACGGCACACTCCTAATTTAATAATAAAACAGCAATCGTTCTATTCGATTGATTTACAAACAGTGCACTGACTGTTTGCTCCCATCTGTTTCATTATTAATTCCGAAATCAAATGTTAAGTGTAAAAAGATGCTTAGGCATTGCACTGTTGTTGTTTACAACGGTAATAGCAAATGCACAGCGATCATTATCACCCGTTACGTTAAAAGAAATTTTAACCAGGGAAAATCAAAAAGCTCCTGAATTATTGACCGATTCTGCTGCCATACTTATCCGCCAGTCGCAGGCTGCCGAAGTACGCAATAACTGGCTGCCAAACCTGACATTAAATTACCAGGCTGACGTTGGCAGCAGTAATAATCTGATTGGGCCATACTTTGGCTTCGGTATTATTCCGTCAAGCACCAGCGGGGTACATAATACAAACGTTACCACAGCCGCTTCCACAAACCTCGGTATTGCCGCCCTCGACTGGGAAATTTACAACTTTGGCAAATACGGCGCCGAAAATAAAGTAGCCAACTCGGACATTACCGTGGAACAAAACCAGTTTGCCCGGTCAAAATACAATTTGCAGGCTTACACTATAAGTAATTATCTGCAGCTGCTTAGATTGCAGGACTTTTTAGGTATACAGTACCGCAATATTCAGCGTACGCAAGAAATAATGCAGTCCATCCGATCACTTGCTAAAAGCGGCGTAAAAGCAGGCGTAGATACCAGCATTGCCGAGGCTGAACTATCAAAAGCCCGTTTAAATTATATCGAGCTGAACAACCAGCTAAAACAGGTTCAATTACAGCTTTCTGCTGTTACCAGCATCCCATATCAATCAATTGTGCCTGATACTACGGTTGAAATGACACTGATCAATCAACCAACCGCTTATTTGTTCCCGGCAGATACGGCTAATCACCCGTTGATCAATTATTACCGGTCGCTTTATGAAAACAGCATTCAACGGGAAGATTTGGTAAAAAAACAATATAATCCTAAAATATCGCTCGAAGCCGCCGCCTGGGGTCGCGGATCAAGTATTGATGCAAATGATCAGTATAATAGCTTATCAACCGGTTACGGTTTTCAACGAAGCGATTATTTAGTGGGATTAGGTATATCCTACAACCTGTTTGACCTGCGAAGAAAACAACTGAAATTACGGACACAAAAGGCCAGTACAGATTACGCCATAAAAAAGCTGCAGGAGCAGAAAGAACTGCTGGACATAAGTGCCAGCCAGGCTGATGTAGAAATGCAAACTGCATTAAATCGCCTGAAGGAGATCCCTAATCAGCTAAATGCAGCCAATGCAAGTTACCGGCAACAATTATCATTATACAGAAATGGGCTATCGAATATCGTCGACCTTGATGCTGCGCTTAATATTCTATATCGTGCAGAGACCGATTATATGCAGGCCAAATACGATTACTCGAATGCGCTGTTCCAGAAAGCAATTACCGAGAACCAGGTAAATACTGTTTTAAATCTATTAAAATAACCAGCTATGTCAATGGTCACATCCGCACTGAAAAGGCCAATCACCGTAGTTGTGATTACCGTGAGCCTTTTAATATTTGCAATACTCAGTGCAATAAAAATACCTATAGATATTTTTCCGCAGCTCAACCTGCCTACTATTTATGTTATTGAATCATATGGTGGTATGTCGCC
>Ga0206874_1030_pt1 | contig 38038 bp, 39 predicted proteins | sample Alteio_BWOrgCont_12_FD_152629 | JGI IMG/M metagenome (GOLD analysis project Ga0206874, IMG submission 152629) | Enriched cells from forest soil in Barre Woods Harvard Forest LTER site, Petersham, Massachusetts, United States -... | ecosystem: Environmental > Terrestrial > Soil > Temperate forest >...
CGATGGGAGCCGTACTGGCCTTCTTTGCGCTGATGGTGTGTTACCGGCGCGGCTACCTGCTGCTTTATGGAGACGCGGTTGCGCACCTGGCGATCGCACGCAGGATTCTGGATGCGCGGCACCCGGGGATTTCGCAGCTTGGCGGAGTGTGGCTGCCGCTGCCGCACATTTTGATGCTGCCGTTCATCCGTACCATGGCGATGTGGCAGACGGGGCTGGCGGCGGCACCGATGTCGATGGTGAGCTACGCACTGAGCGTGGCGGGTATATGGCGGCTTTGCCGGCGGTTGATGCGGCTGCGCTGGGCATTTGCGGCGACAGCGTTCTATGCGCTGAACGCGAACCTGCTCTATCTTTCAACGACTGCGATGACGGAAGCGTTGTTCCTGGCGCTGCTGGTGTGGAGCGTGGTGGCGACGATGGAAGGCATCGCCGCATTGCGCAATGGGCGTGTGGGCCTGGCGCGTGGCCAGATGATCTTTGCCGGGCTGCTAGTGATCTGCATGGTGTTCACACGCTACGACGGCTGGGTAGTTGGCGCAGCGGAGTGGCTGTGCCTGGCATGGGCCCTATGGCGTGCCAATGAGCAGGTTCGCAAGAAGACGCTGACGGCATTCATCATCTTTACGGTGATGTGTGCGGCTGGACCCCTGGCGTGGTTCTGGTACAACCAGCACTTTATGCACGACTGGCTGGACTTTATGCGCGGGCCTTACTCAGCGGACGCGATAGACCGCAAGACCTCGCCGGCGGGGCAGCACTATCGTGAGTGGCATAACCCGTGGCGGGCGCTGGTGTATTACACGCGATGCGCTCAGATTGACGCGTCTGCGTGGGAGACCGGATGGCTGGTGATGGCCGCGGCGCTTTACGGGACGTGGGTTGCATGGAAGCGAAGAGCTCAGAGTGAGGTGCGTTCACGAGCGGAGAGCTACGCGGCGCTGCTGTGGATTCCGCTGCCGTTTTATATCTACTCGGTGGCCTACAGCTCGGTGCCGATCTTTATTCCGCAGTTGTATCCGCATTCTTATTACAACTCGCGCTATGGAATTGAACTGTTGCCGGTGCTGGCTGTTTATGCGGCGGTGGCTGCAGAGCGGCTTGAGCTTTGGTTGCGCGACGACGTAGGTGGTTGGGGCAAACTGTTTGTTCGCTTTTGGCAACCTGCAATTCTGCTGCTGTGCGTGGGTAACTGCCTGGCGATGATGTATTCCATTCCGCTGGTGCTGAAGGAAGCGATGGTGAACTCCACGACACGCGTGGCGCTGGAGAAGCAAATAGCGTTCGTGCTGGAGACCTTGCCACCAAATGATCCTGTGATGATGACGCTCGGGTCGCATGTGGGAGCGGTACAGGCAGCAGGACGAACCTTGGCGAGTATCGTTAGCGAAAACGACTCTGAGAGTTTTGATAAGGCGCTGGCTGACCCGGCGGACCATGTTGCATTTGTGATTGCGATTGAGGGCGATCAAGTGGCGCAGGCTGTGACGGCGCACCCGGAGGGTTTGCAGGAACTGTACGTGATGTGCACGACGGGGCAGCCGTGCGCGAAGGTGTATCAATCGTTGGTGTGGAAGCCGTAACGTATCCGCATTGGAATGCAAAACGCCCATAACCATACTTTGGCTATGGGCGTTCTGTATCTGGGCTGAATTCAATTAGTGACGACGGCCACCACCCAGTAGTGCGCCTCCACTCAAGCTTCCGGCGCTGCTGGTTCCAAGCCCGCGTGGGCTGGCTGAGGTGTTGCTGCCTAAGCCGCCTTGTGCGTTGCTGCCTAATCCACGCGACTGTGTGGAGCTTGATGCGCTGGATGATGTGTCGGCGCTTGCATCATGGCGGTTCTTCTTCACCTTGGCCTGCGTAGACGCTGCTGTGTTGCTGGCGGGGGGTGGTCGCAGCGGTTGAAAGGTTGCCATTGTTGGCGGAGGTGGCGTTGCTTACCGTCCTGCCGTTGGGGCCGGACACTGTGCTGCTGGTGCTCTGGGAGCCAGGGGAGGCTGAGGTGCTGTTGCTTACGGACGTTGTCTTGCCCTGCGGCCCTGTAACTGAGGCCGAGGAAGAACTACCGGCGTTGATTTGCGCGAAGGCAGGCGCACTCATCACGGAAAGCATGACTGCAAGGGCGAACACGTGGGTCTTTCTCATCGGAAGTACCTCCTTGTTGTTAAGCGCAATCGATTCCATACGCCTCTATGGATTCCTGCGCTGGAAACTTGGAGTATGCCAGGTCGCAAAGATGTTGCCTGTTTTTACCGGTGATATTGAGATCTGCGCGCAAGTGATGTCTTTTGAGTTGCCTGGCGAAGCGATTTTTTTGATGAGTGCATGGTGGGCTTAGGGTTCGGATAGAACCAAGACAGGTGCTTCGCCAGGTGCAGCAGGGGTAGTATGCTGGCTCGATGAGCATCCAGGACCTTTACCACCTGCCTATGGCGGAGCATGTGCTGCTGACCGCCTCTGGGGTGACGCGTCTGCTGTTTTCGTGCGCGCTTGGCGGAGCGGTGGGTTTGGAGCGCGAGTGGCGGCATAAGGATTCCGGCCTGCGCACGAACATGCTGATCTGTATGGGCGCTGCACTGTTCACGATGATGAGCATTGAGCTTGCAGGAATTTCGACGCCGAACAAGGGCCAGGTGGCGTCGAACATTGTGCAGGGCATTGGATTTCTTGGCGCGGGATTAATCCTGCATACCAAGAACAGGATTCTTGGACTGACCAGCGCGGCTACAGTTTGGGTAGTTGCGGCCATCGGCATGACCTGCGGCGCCGGCTTGTACCTGGAAGCAACGACGGCGACCATCATTGTGTTGCTGGCGCTGCAATTTGTAGGCGTGATCGAATTCAAAATTGGGTGGCACCGCTATCCGATGATCTATGAGGTGCGTGCGGACGTCGGCGCGATGCTTCCCAAGGATGTTGTGGGCGTGGAGCGGGCGCAGGCGATGGCGGAGAACGTGGAGCTGTCCCTGCACCGGATGCAGACGGCGATATTGAAGGTGCTGGATGCAGCCGGTCAGCGCATGAGCATCGTAGAGCGCGACAATGTGGCGGGGCTGGAGCGAATGGCATTTTCTGTGACGGCGACGGAGCGCGTGCATAAAAAGCTCATGAAGGACCTGCGCGAGAGCGATGTGACAGACCAGGTGGTGGTGTTCCGGGATGTGGAGGAGGAGTGAGCGAGATCAAGTTTGTAAAGGCGCAAGCGTGCGGGAATGATTTTTTGATTCTCGAAGAAGCAGTTGCACGCGGCTGGCATGCGCAACTGGCACGCACACTGTGCGAGCGCCACACGGGGATTGGCGCGGATGGCATTGAATTTCTGGAACGGCGGGCGGATGGGACGTTTTTCTTGCGGCTGTTCAATGCCGATGGCAGCGAGGCAGAGCTGAGTGGCAATGGGACGCGCTGCGTCGCGGCATGGCTGGCAGACAGTGAAGGCCTGCAGGAGGTGGCACTTGGAACCCATGGTGGTATGCGCAAGTGTCGCGTGATGCTGAAGGAACCGGAGACTCCGTGGTGGATTGAGAGTGGAATGGGTGTGCCGCGCGTGATGCCGCGGTCGATCGAGATCGAAGGTGTTGCGGGAGCAGTAGAAGGTGTGATGGTGAATGTGGGCAACCCACATTTTGTGATTTTTCCTGAGCGCGAAGATTTTGGGTCGCACGGTATGACCTGGCAGGAGCTCGGAGCGAAGATTGCAGTGGCGCCGGTTTTCAAGTTCGGCACAAATGTGGAATTTGTTCGGGTGCTGAAGAAGGATGAGATAGCGTTTCGTATTTATGAGCGTGGCTGTGGGCCGACGACCTCCAGTGGAACTGGAACGTGCGCATCGAGTGCTGCGGCGATTATTGTGCAGGGAGTGGCGCGGAGTTTATCTGCAGTAGCCGAAGGCGGAATGCAGCAGGTGGTGTGGCCAGACACCACGGCGGAGATGATGCTGACGGGGCCGGCGGAGATTATTTGTACGGGCGTAGCGAGGGTTGATTTTTGAGTGAGTCGACGAGGCCGCATTTGAGGCATGGAAGCCGCGTGGCAGTTGTGTCTCCTGCGAGCACTGCGAAGGCTGAGCTGGTGGCTGCTGGTGTGGAGAATTTGCGGGAGTTCGGATATGAGCCGGTGGTGATGCCACACGCTTTGAGCCATGGACCACTGTATTACGCGGGTACAGCCGAGGAGCGTGTGGCTGATTTGCACGCGGCGTTTGCAGATAAGTCGATTGATGGCGTGATCTGCACGCGCGGCGGATGGGGGTCGGCGGAGTTGTTGCCACTGCTAGACCGTGCGCTAATTTGTGCGAACCCGAAGGTGTTTGTGGGCTATAGCGACCACACCACACTGCATGCATGGTTTTGGAACGAGTGCAGGTTGCCTACGGTCTATGGGCCGATGGTGGCGGCAGACTGGTCGCGGAAGGATGGAGTCGATCTGCGCACATGGCGTGCCGTGGTGGAGGGTGAGGGTGAGTGGAGCGTGGGAGCTGAGGAAGATATGTATGCCGTGCGCGAGGGGAAGGTAGAAGGCCGGCTGTTGGGCGGCTGTCTTGCCATGCTGCAGGCGGCCCTGGGAACACCGTGGGCTTTGAAGATTGACGAACCGTGCGTGCTGTTCCTTGAAGACATCGGTGTGAAGCCATACCAGTGGGACAGGATGATCCAACACCTGCGCTATGCAGGGCTGCTCGATCAGGTGCGCGGTATCGTGCTTGGCGATATGAGCTCGAACGTAGAGCCGAAGGAGATGGCGCTGCTGGAGTCGGCGTGCCTGCATGCGCTCCAAGGATTCAATGGCCCGATAGCGATGGGGTTGCGCTGCGGGCATGTGCAGAGAGGAAACTGTTCCATGCCGCTCGGCAGCTGGGTGACGATGGATGGTGGGGTGTTGAGGCAGTGACGTCAAAGCATGTGCATTTAATTGGTGTGTGCGGCACGGCGATGGCTTCGTTGGCGGGGATGCTGCGTGCGAAGGGGCACCGCGTGACGGGGTCGGATACGGCAGCGTATCCGCCGATGTGCGATCAGCTGAGTGCGATGGGGATTCCGATTCTTGAACCGTATAGCTCAAAGAATCTTGAGCCGCGGCCAGACCTGGTTGTGGTGGGCAATGCGATCTCGCGCGGGAATGTGGAGCTGGAGTATGTGCTGAATGAACGCATACCGATGAACAGTATGTCGGCGCTGATCCATGATGAGTTTTTGTCAGGACGGGAATCGCTAGTGGTATGCGGGACGCATGGCAAAACGACAACGACGAGCATGTTGGCGTGGATCTATGAGACAGCGGCTAGAGCGGAGCCGAAGTGGAAGCCGTCGTTTTTAATTGGTGGAGTGGCGGAGAATTTTGGGACGAGCTTTCGTGTCGAGAACGAAACACGGCCATTCATTATTGAAGGCGATGAGTATGACACCGCGTTTTTCGATAAGGGGCCGAAGTTTCTGCATTACTTTCCCGATGCGGCTATTCTGACGCATGTGGAGTTTGACCATGCAGATATCTATGTTGATCTGGCTGCAGTAAAGACCGCGTTCAAGCGGATGGTGAACCTGATTCCGCAGCGGGGGCGGCTGGTGGCTTTTGACGGCAGCGAGAATGTGACGGAGTGCTGCGCGAAGGCGTTCTGCAAAGTGGAACGATATGGTTTTGGTGAGAGTTCGTTTTGGCGTGTGCGGGAGTTGAAGCAGCAGGGCAACTCAACGCGTTGGGTACTGGAGCGCGAAGGTGTGGAGTTTGCGCGACTGACATTGCCGATGGCTGGCGAGCACAACGCGTTGAACGCTACGGCTGCGGCAGCACTTGCGGCTGGACAGGGTGTGCCTGCTGAGGCGATAGTGGAGGCGCTGGCGACCTTTCAGAGCGTGAAGCGGCGGTTGGAGATTCGCGCTGAGGTTGCGGGTGTGACGGTGATTGACGACTTCGCGCACCATCCGACGGCGATCCGCGAGACGCTGCGTGCCCTGCGAGCAGCATACGAAGGCAGAAGGTTGTGGGCAGTCCTGGAACCGCGCTCGAACACGCTGCGGCGGAATGTTTTTGAGCGCGAGCTCATAGAGAGCCTGGCGCTGGCCGATGAAGTCGTGCTGGCGCAGGTGTTCAAGAGCGAAGCAATCCCTGTGAATGAACGCCTGGAGCCCGGGCGCGTGGTTAGCGCACTCAGGGTGAAGGGAGTGCCGGCTGTGCTGTGCGCGGACGCGGACGCTATTGTTGCGGAGATTTCACCGCGTGTGAAGAGCGGGGATGTGGTGGCGATTCTGTCGAATGGCGGGTTCGGCGGGATTTACGAGAAGCTGCCGGCGGCGCTTCGGGTGGCGATGTAACGTGCTTCACTTCGTCATGCGGACAACGGCCAGGACTTCGCCATTGGGTAGAGGGACATTGATGGTCTCGCCGGGCGTATAGCCGCGGAGAGTGTACAGAGGGACACCGGTAAGAGTTGATCCCATTTCGAAGCGTACGAAGTGAGCGAGGCGTGCTGCCTGCTCGCAATGCTTGAGGATGAGCGTGCCGAGGCCACGGCGGGCGTGGCCGGGGTGGACAAAGATGGCACGGATTTTAGCGGCGTCGGTGGTGGGGTCGAGGAAGGCTGTTTCGCGGCTGGGGCCGTGATCGCTGCCGAAGAGAGTTCTGCGAAAACTCCAGCCGCCACATCCAGCGATTTCGTTTGAGCCAGCCAGCTCGGCGACAAAGTAGGTTTGGTCATCGATGAGCTGCGTGTCGAGACCGAGTGCGTGGTTCAGCGCGCCTTCAATCTGCTCGGGCGTGTAGTCGTGCTTCTGCAACATGCGGACGGATTGCTCAATCAGCGTGTGCAGCGCTGGAATGTCAGCGGGTGTGGCAACACGGATTCGATAGCGATTACCAGGCATATTGAGTGCTTACGTCAAGTTTGGACTCACAGGAGTGGAAATCACAAGAGCTGTAGTTTGCACTGTATTCTTAGGCTGTATGTTTGCTGCGATTAAGTTGCTGACGGTTTGGATTGGGCTGGGGATTCCGGCGGCGGTGATTGCGATTCCTTGGGCGGCGATCAGCAAGGACTTCCGCCTGATGTACCGGTGGGGGATGGGGATCATTCGGTTGGGCACGGGTGCGGCTGGGGTTCACGTCCGTGTGGAAGGCAGAGAGAACCTGCCCGGGCAGTCATGCATTTTTGTCAGCAATCATGTGTCGAACATGGATGCGCCGGTGCTGTTGCCGGTGCTGCCGGGGATGTCGAGTGTTTTTATCAAGAAGAAGCTGATGTCGATTCCGATCCTGGGTATGGCAATGCGGATGGGCAAATATATTCCTGTGTCGCGCGGCAACTCGCGGGAAGAGGCACAGAAGAGTGTGGAGTATGCAGCGGAGGTGCTGCGCGGCGGCCGAAACATTTTGCTGTTTCCGGAAGGCACGAGATCGCAGGATGGAAAGCTGCTGCCGTTCAAGAAAGGCGGGTTCTTTCTGGCGGCGGAGACGGGTGCACCGATGATCCCGGTGGTGATCCGAGGCACGGCGGGGATGATGCACAAGGGGAGCTTCAAGATTTACCCCGGCGAGGCGGTGGTGGAGTTCCTGCCGGTGTTGTGGCCGGGGCAATTTGAAGGCCGTGAAGAGTTGATGGAAGCGGTGCGGGAACAGATGCAAATTGCACTGGCAAAAGAGCCGATCGCGGAGTAAATTTAGACGCAGGTGAGGGGAAGGAAGACGCAGCAACCTTTCCAGGGCCGCGTGTTTTGAATAAGTAGCGGAGTTCCTCCCCGGCCGCTGAAGGAGATATCGATGAATCGTTTGTTTGTCCCAGCAGCTCTCGCTATAGCCCTTGCGGCCGGCGTCGCCGTCGCCCAGAACCCGACCACACCGCCGCCTGATGGTCAGCGCCACTTCAACCATCACCATGCGCCCAGCCCGCAGCGCCAGGCCGAGCATCTGAGCAAGGAGTTGAATCTGACTCCTGACCAGACTGCAAAGCTGACGCCGATCTTTGCGGATCGCGATCAGAAGATGAAGGCCCTTTGGGGCAACGGGCAGCAGCAGTCACAGCCGGACTTCCGCCAGCAGATGCATGCGATCCAGAAGAGCACGAACGACCAATTGGCGACTGTGCTGACCCCGGACCAACTGCAGCAGATGAAGTCGATGCGGCATGGGCGTGGCGAGCGTGGCCACCACGGGCAGCCAGGGGCTCCGCAGGCTCCCGCAGCGTAATCGCAGGCGGAGGCAGTCTCCAATCGCGAACAATTTTCGAGACAATTTGCCGCACCGGCACCGGGTTATCCGAGTGGCGGTGGCGGCAATTGTTTTTTGTGCAGGCAGACAGGCACAACAGGCTGAGGGGTAGTGAGGCCGCTCCGTGCATTGAGAGGTACGCACAATTTTCCCGCAGGTTTTCCTAGCGGCGGAGGCAACTAGACTGACGGTATGGACAAGTTTGTGATTCGCGGCGGGAACCCGCTGCTGGGAACGGTCAAGATTTCTGGAGCGAAGAACTCCGCGCTGCCGTGCATGGCTGCGGCAATTTTGACTGAAGATGAAGTGGTGCTGGAAAACATTCCGCAGGTGCAGGATATTGAGACCGAGCGCAAGCTGCTGGAATCGATGGGCGCCAAGGTCGAGCTGGGTTATGGGCGCGCACAGCACAGAACAAGCATTCAATGCGCGGTGCTGAGTGACCCGGTCGCGAAGTACGAGATTGTGAAGACTATGCGCGCGAGCTCGCTGGTACTGGGGCCGTTGGTTGCACGCACCGGCATGGCTCGAGTAGCGATGCCCGGAGGATGCGCCATTGGAGGACGGCCAATCGATTTGCACATCAAGGGGCTGGAGTCGATGGGCGCGACGATCACGCAGGAGCATGGGTATCTCGAAGCGCGCGCAGACCGCTTGAAGGGCGCGCATATTGTCTTCGACAAAATTACCGTGACAGGAACTGAAGATTTGTTAATGGCTGCGGCGCTGGCTGAGGGCGAAAGCGTGTTCGAGAATTGCGCGCGCGAGCCCGAGGTGACTGACCTGGCAGCACTGCTGAATGCCATGGGAGCGAAGATTGAGGGGGCAGGGACTTCAGAGATTCGTATCAAGGGTGTGAGCAAGCTGCACGGAGCACGGCACCGCATCAATCCTGACCGCATTGAAGCAGGCACTTTTTTGATTGCGGGCGCGATCACCGGCGGGGATATTAATGTCGATGGCTGCAATCCTGAGCATCTCGGTGCTCTGCTGGGCAAGCTGGAGCAGAGCGGCGTGAAGTTGGAGATTGGCAAAGAGAATGTGCGCGTGCACTCGGGCGGTTCGCTCAAGGCGGTGGACATTACGACAGAGGAGTATCCGGGCTTCCCGACGGACATGCAGGCGCAGTTTATGGCGCTGCTCACGCAGGCTGAGGGAACGTCAACCGTAACTGAAAATATTTTTGAGAACCGCTTTATGCATGTGAGTGAGCTGAATCGCATGGGAGCGAATATTGCGGTGTCAGGACGCACAGCGACGGTGAAGGGAAGGACGAAGCTTCAGTCTGCAGCGGTGATGTGCTCTGACCTGCGCGCGAGTGCTGCGCTGGTGCTGGGCGCGCTGGTGGCAGATGGCGAAAGCATCCTTGACCGCGTGTACCATATGGATCGCGGCTACGAGCGGATGGAAGAGAAGTTGCGCGGAGTGGGAGCGCAGGTTCGGCGCATGGGGGAAGTGTTCGGCCGGCGGTAGGGTTTGGGAGCAGCCGAAGCAGGTTGCAGCCGCCTATAATCGTACCTATGCGGTTTGCGCTGAAGATGTTCGCCGTGGTGTTGGGGTTGTGGGGCCTGGGTGCTTGTGTTGTTGCGCGAGCGCAGCAGACCGGTGGTCGCGTGGTGCTGGTGCTGCCGTTTGATAACCGCTCTGGAAATCCTTCGCTGAACTGGATTGGCGATTCGTTCCCTGACACGCTGGATAAGCGGCTGACCTCGGTGGGTTTTCTTACGCTCTCACGCGATGACCGCACTTTTGCCTATACTCACCTTGGCCTGCCGGAGGGTTTTAAGCCATCGCGCGCGACGGCAATCAAAATTGCGCAGCAGCTGGATGCAAACTTCGTCATCATCGGCAGCTACAACGTTACGCAAGGGGCCGCGGCCACGTCAGATGGGACGCAGGCTGCGGATGCGACGGCTAACCAGAGCATCAGTATCCAGGCGCAGGTGCTGTCGGTCGATGAACTCAAGCTCTCCGCACCTATGCAGGACGGTGGCAATCTGGACCATCTTTTCGACGCGGAAAATGCGGTTGCGTGGAAGGTGGCACGCCTGCTCGACCCCAGCATCAATATTGCAGAGCAGACGTTTGTGGGAGCATCAGGGGGCGTTCCACTGCCGGCGTTTGAAGACTACATCCGTGGCGCGAACGCGGCTACACCGGAAGAACGGCTACAGCGTTTGAAGGCGGCGGTTGGGTTGGCGCCGGAGTATGGAGCGGCTTTACTCGCGCTGGGGAAGGAGCAGTATGCGCAGCGCGATTACGCCGCTGCCGCGGCTACCCTGGCCAAGGTGCAGCCGGGCGACCGCGTGGCGCTCGAGGCTAATTTCTATTTGGGATTGGCGCGGTTCAATAGTGCGAATTATGCGGGTGCTGCCGACGCTTTCTCTTTCGTCGCTGCGCGGCTGCCGCTGCCTGAAGTGGTGAATGACCAGGGCGTAGCGATGAGCCGCCAAGGCAAGGATGCTGTGCAATTGTTCCAGCGGGCGTTGCAGGCAGATCCATCCAATGAGGATTACCACTACAACCTGGCGCTGGCTCTATATCGCCGCGGTGATACAGCGAATGCCTCCAAAGAGACGGAAGCTGCGCTCAAGCTCCAACCTGAGGACAAAGACGCCACGGACTTACGAGTGGTTCTGGCTACCGTACCGGCGGGCTCTAAGCTGTCGGCGAGTCCTGATAGCAGCTTCACGCCGGTAGAGCGGATCGTTCGTGCATACACCGAGAGCAGTTACAGGCAGGCTGCGTTTGAGATGGAGCAGGTACGCTCAGCGAGGATGGCAACGCTGCCTGTGGCTGAGCGTACAGCCCAGTATGTGCAACAGGGGCGTGACTACCTGGGGCAGGGCATGCTGCCTGAGGCTGAAGGTCAGTTCAACCTGGCAATTTCCTCGGACCCAAGGTCTGCAGCTGCCCATGCGGGCTTGGCGCAGGTGCGAGAGTTGAGCGGGCAAGCCGAGCAGGCGCGTAAAGAGGCGAGGATGTCTTTACAGATCCAGCCCAATGCGGCGGCGTGGGTGGTACTGGGCCGGTTGGACTACACGGCGAACTCGATGGATCTGAGCACAGGTGACGTGATCCAGGCGCTGCAATTGGAGCCGAGCAATCCAGGGGCGCTTGCGCTGCGGCAGGTGCTGATTCAGCACGGCCAGAAAATCCCATGAGCGGGTATTACCATTCGTTCGTATTGATTTCGCCGACGATGGCGCTGGTTGTTTTTACTGTGGGCCTTCTGCTGATCTATGTGGAGATGAACCGGCCGGGGAAGGTGATTCCTGGCTCAGTTGGATTGCTGCTGACTTTGCTGGCATGTGGGCGGCTATCGATAGCGCAACCCCGGCCTGTGGGTGAGTTGCTGGTAATCACAGCTGGCGTGCTGCTGGGAATCGACCTGATACGGCAAACGCATGGGGCGGTAGTGTTGGCTGCCACGGTGGGGCTGGTGCTGGGATTCCATGGGTTAGTAGAGCCTCCTGTGGCTTGGATGGCCTGTATTTTGTGTGGAACCGCGCTAGGTGCGACGACCGCTGTTCTTACGTGGGTGGCGCGCAGGGCACGCACTAATAAAAGGATCCGGCAAAGCGAAGAAAATACGGGGATAAGCGGTGGTACTGCAAACGCCGCCGATAAGCCCGCAAAGCTGTAGGCGTTAGGCTAAACTAAGCAGACAGCGCCGTTTTGCGCCCGGAGTTTTTACCTCTTGATCCAGAAAGCATTGCATCTATTGGCCGGCGTCATTTTGATAGCCAGTTTCAGCGCCGCAGCCCAGTCTCCTACTGTTACCCCGTTAGAAAAACAACTGGCGCGCATTGATTTTGGCGTGTCGGGCGTGGGTGAGTTCAACAAGGCGGTCACTGGGCCGATCACGGCGTCAGGCCCGAACGTAGGCCAGACTGTCTCTGCCCAGGGTTCGAACACGATGGGTGCGCTGGTGACTGTGAGGTACATCGCAAAGCCTTATATGGGCTTTGAAGGCAGCTACAGCTATGCGCGGTATACCGAGGCCTTTGGCGGTTCGGGAACTGCATCTTTTGTGAGCTCGCCCTATAACGTGCAGACCAATGTGGATGAAGAAACGCTGGGCTACATTGTGACGCCTCCGCATACGATCTTCGGGCTTCAACCGTTTGCCTCGGCCGGAGCCGGGACTATCAAGTTCAAGCCGACATCGCATGGCGGGCAGGGCGAGCGCCAGCAATATCGCATGGGTTACTACTGGTCGGCCGGACTTCAGCAGGAGTACAACGAGGGCAAGTTCGGATTGCGCGCCTTCGTGCGGCAGACGATCTTTCTGGCACCCGATTTCGGCGACAATTATCTGACTATCCTGAAGCACGCCAGCACTTTCGAGCCGGGAGTAGGCTTTTACTTCCGGTTCTAGCTGGCATTTAATGCTGGTACGCTCTATTTTTGTCTCCCATGGATTATTCACGCGATGAAGAAGGTCTACCGCGCAAAGAGCGCGAACTCACGCTCAGTATGAGCGCGATCCTGGGCATATTCTTCGGCTTGGTTCTGCTGTGTGGACTGTTCTTTGGACTGGGCTACAACATGCGTGGCCGACAGATTGCTTCGGCGGCGAGCTCTGATGCCGACGCGGACAACAGCACCAACCCAGCATTCAATAATTTCAAGCCTGCCGCGGGATCACCCGCTGGAAGCAAGCCTACGGTAATTGTGGCGCCTAACAGCACACCTTCAACAGGCGCTGTGGCCGGCAGCTCCGCTAGTGCTGTGAACTCGTCGAACTCAACTACCCACGCAACTACACCCGCGAATGCCGCAGCGCCTGCAACCGGGGCTACAGCAACTACGGGTCCGGCGCAGGTTATGAGGCTGGCGACACCTGCACCAACACATCCGGCTACAACCGGCCCAACGACGTCGAGCGTACCAGCGGCAGCTCCACCAGCGCCGGCAGCGACAGGCAGCTTCGTGGTGCAGGTGGCTGCAGTCTCACACCAGGAAGATGCCGACTTGTTGATGGGTGCTTTGAAGGGCCGCGGCTATGCTGTGAATGAGCGCACAGAGTCACAGGACAAGCTGGTACACATCCAGATTGGACCGTTCAGCAACCGCAAAGACGCCGACGCCATGCGTCAGCGCCTGATGACCGACGGCTATAACGCAATCATCAAGTAGAAGCTGCGCTCTCAGGTGAGAGCAGGCTGGAACACGCCGCAACCAGGGCGATCCAGAACAGGTCTGCGCACAGTAGATGCAGCACCTGCATACTCAGCGGTGCAAGCAATAGAACGTCCGCAACGCCAAGAACTATTTGTATTAGAAGCAGCGTGGCGACCCAGCGCCGTGGAGTAGAACGAAGTTGCGGAAGCAGCCACATGGTCGCAGCGAAGGTGAGAAGTGTTGCGGCAGGATGGATCCAGCGCATTCGAATCAGCAGCGGGGCCGAAGCGGCGAAGTCCTGCAGGAGCGCGGCGTGTAGTGATGGCGAGGGGAAGAGTGTGTCGGCAAGCGCTGCGACGGAGCCGGTTGCGCCGGTAAGCATAGTTGCGAACACAGCCAGCCAACCTGCGGTGCGACCGGTAGGACAGAGTGGCGTAGTTTCCCGGGGACGCATCCACCACCATGTGAGGCTCATCGCGGCGAGCAAAAGCATGGTGTTGGTGAAGTGGACACACTGCACGATGACACGCGCGGTAGATGCATTGTGCTCTACATAGCCGCCGAGAACCAGCAATGCGCCGAGAGCGCCTTCGGTGATGAGAAGAATTCCTGTGGCAACCGCGGCGCTGCGCGCACGATCGCGGCGGGGACGCGCCAGGAAAGTCCAAGCAATAAGCAGGGCGACCAAAGTCGTGCATATGCCGGTGAGCGATCGATGGGTGTATTCGATGATGGTCGCGAGGCGCGGATGGTGAGGCAGAATTTGTCCGTTGCAGAGCGGCCAGTGTGCTCCACAGCCTGCGCCGGAGCCGGTAGCACGGACCACTGCGCCTTCCACAATGACCAGGACCATGAAACCGACGACGAAAGCTGCATAGGCAGGCAGGCAGGCGCCTTTGCGAATCGAGTCTAGAATTCGGCTCATGCTTCGATTGTAGAGGTTAGCGGTTGGCGAGTTCGCGCGCGCGTTCGGCGGAGCGTTTGACGGCCTTGATCAGTGTCACGCGCAAGCCGCCTTCTTCGAGTTCAAGGATGCCATCGACGGTGCAGCCGGCGGGCGTGGTGACCTCGTCCTTGAGCAGAGCGGGATGCGCGCCGGTTTCGAGCACCATCTTCGCTGCTCCGTATGTGGTTTGTGCGGCGAGCAGTGTGGCAACATCTCGTGGCAGGCCAACGTTGACGCCGGCTTCGGCGAGCGCCTCAATGATGATGTACAGGAATGCAGGGCCGGAGCCAGAGAGTCCAGTGACGGCGTCCATGTGTTTTTCATCGACGACAACGGTACGGCCGACAGTGGCGAAGAGATGCTGCGCAAGTGCGAGTTGCGCTTCTGAGACATGGCTGCCGCGGCACATTGGCGTAATGCCGGCACCCTGCGCGGCGGGTGTGTTGGGCATTGCCCGCACGACGGCAATATTGGGTCCCGCGGCAGCCTCGATAGCAGCCGTGCCGACCGAAGCGGCGAAGGAGATAATCAGCTTATCCGGTGTGAGCGCCGGTGAAATCTTCTGCACCAGTTCAGCAACCTGCAGCGGCTTGACCCCGAGCAGAAGAATGTCAGCGGACTTTGCGGCAGCGAGATTGTCCGTGGTGACGGAGACGCCGAGCTGTTTAGAAAGCGATTGCGCCCGGGCTTCATGTGCGACAGTGGCGACGATATTGTCGGCAGGGAAGAGGCCGCTCTTGAGGAAGGCCTGCAGCAGGATGCCGCCCATCTTGCCGGCTCCGAGCACAGCAACGCGCAGCGATCCGGTGGCGGGAGTCTCGGTCGAACGCGTCAAGGTCATATTGCAAGGCTATCAGACGGCGATGGCGAAATCGCTCTCTGATTCGCCGGCTGGCATGTTCTGCTCGAGCATGCGGTAGAGCGTGGAGCGACTGATTCCAAGCAACTCCGCGGCACGGAGCTTGTTGCCATTGCAGGCGCTAAGCACGGAACGAATATGCTCCTGAACGATGATGTCGAGCCGAATGAGACGCGGAGCGGCAGCGGTTGCTGCCTGGGCCGAAGTTTCTGCAGCATGATCGACTGCAGCCAGAGCAGATTCCAGGTGGTGAGCATACAGCGTCGGAGCATCACTATGGGTTTCGATGAGCCAGTCGAAGCCAGCCCGAAGCTGGTCGATATTTCCCGGCCAGCTGCAGGTGCGAGCGGCATCCAGCAAGCAGGGGGCGAGGTCTGGAGCAGCAAGGTTACGCAGGGAGGCGCTCAAATGGAGCGCTGTGTGGGCGAGTGGTGCGATGTCGTCCAGGCGATCGCGTAGTGCCGGCAGAGCAATGTGAATGGCGCCAAGAATGTTTGCGAGTTCCGCACTAAAGCGGTTGGCTGCGACCAGGGTGCGCAGGCTGCGGCTGGTGAAGGCGACGACGCGCGGACAGTGGTTTCCCCGGCGTCGCAGCAGATGCAGCAGGCCATTTTGTGCTGGCAGCGAGAGCCGTTCCAGTGTGGCGATGAAGAGCACCCCGTCCGTCGCATACTGCGAGCGGGCGCGGAAGCGCTCTTCTGCGTCTGCCGCGGAAAGGATGACGAAGGGTTGGTGCGCGGAGGGGGACAAGTCATGCAGCACACGGGCGGCATATTCTGCGCCGCTGCCAGGCTCGCCGTGGAGCATGGCGGTGCGGAAGAGAGGAGCAACCCGCCGGAGCTGCTTCCAGAGCTGCTCAACGGCTGGACTTGGGCCAAGCAGCCAGCGAGTGTCGGAGGCGTCGAGGGAGGGCGGTGTGCGAACCGCGAAGGAAAGCAGGCGTGAAGGCGTCATACACGCCTTATCGGCAGGTTAGGAGCTAGTGATTAGTGGTAGATGCCAGAAAAGCGATTAGAAAAACTTTAGACAGCGGACTTGGCGCAGTAGGTGTCAAAGGCTCGCGTGAGCTCCTGGGCGATGGCTGGAGCGGTCGAGCTTTCAATCGCCGAACGCTGCATCAGGTAGACGAGCTGGCCATCGCGCAGAATGGCGATGGCGGGCGAGGTGGGAGGGTGGCCCTGGAAATAGCCGCGCGCACGCTGTGTAGCTTCAGCGTCCTGTCCAGCAAAGACGGTCACAGCGTGGTCCGGCTTGGTGGTGTGTTGCAGAGCCAGGCGAACGCCGGGGCGCATCTTGCCCGCAGCGCAGCCGCAGATGGAGTTGACCACGAGCATGGTGGTGCCTGGCTGGGCAACGGCAGCGTCCACATCGGCGGCGGTGCGGGCTTCAGCGATACCGGCCTTGGACAGCTCTTCACGCATTGGGATCAACATCATTTCTGGGTACATTGCAGGTTCTCCTTCGAACTTTCACTTCTCTCTTGATTGTACGGGTTCGGGCTTGCTGTTGAAAGCCGCTGGGCGTGCCCGTTGATGTACCCTCAAAACCGTGCCCGGGAATGACTTGAAAATTCGGGAAGAAGTAGAGCTTGCACCGTTAACTACCTTTGGGGTAGGCGGTACAGCCCGCTATTTTGCCGTTGCAAAGAGCGAAGACGATGTGTTGCAGGCAGTGGCTTGGGCCGAGGAGCGCAAGCTGCCGCTATTTGTAATAGGCGGTGGAAGCAACCTGCTGGTGCGCGACGATGGCTTCCGGGGCCTGGTACTGCAGATGGCGATTAAGGGTATCGAACATCTCGGAAACGGGTTATTCGATGTAGGCGCTGGGGAGAACTGGGACAAGTTTGTACAGCGCATGGTCGTACACGGCTTCGAAGGCATCGAGTGCATGGCAGGGATTCCTGGCAGCGTTGGCGGCACTCCGGTGCAGAACGTAGGTGCGTATGGGCAAGAAGTTTCCCAGACGATCAAGCGTGTGCGTGCCTTCGACCGTGAATCCCATATGTTTGTGGAGCTGCGCAAAGAAGTCTGTCGCTTCCGGTACCGCCAGAGCCGCTTCAATACCGAGGATCCCGGGCGTTTTATCGTGACGCAAGTGCGCTTTCGCTTGTTCCCTGGTGGCGTGCCGGCCCTTAAGTATCCAGAATTGAAGGAGCGAGTCAGCAAGTTGCCCAAGCAGCCGGCAACCTTGAAGGATGTGGCCGCGACGGTGCGCGAAATACGCCGCAGCAAAGGCATGCTGCTGGTGAAGGGCGATGCAGAGAATCACACAGCAGGTTCGTTCTTCAAGAACCCGGTTGTAGATGCGGCGATGCTGGATCCGATTGCAACGGTAGCAGGCGTTACAGCTGACAAAGTTCCACAGTGGCCGGCGGGCGAAGGAAAAATAAAGCTGTCAGCTGCTTGGCTGCTGGAGCATGCGGGGTTTGTAAAAGGCTGGGGTACGGGGACTGTAGGAATCTCATCGCGGCACACTCTGGCGCTGATCAACCGCGGGGGTGCCACGTTCGCAGATGTACTTCGCGTGAAGTGCCAGATCGACGAGCACGTGTGGGAGAAGTTCGGCATTCGGCTGGACCGTGAGCCTGTCATCATGCGCTAGCGCAGTGTTTCGAGCAGGCGATCGCGTTCTTGAGCAAGAATTTCGCGGGGCGGGCCTTGTGCGGTGACGCAGCCGTCTTCGAGGTGGATGACTTGTGCGTTGAGCATCAAGGCTTCATCCACATCATGCGTGACGGAGAGAACGGGAATATTGCGGGCAGAGAGCCACGCTTGCATTTTGGGAAGAAGCTCGCCGCGGAGTTTGCGGTCGAGGCCGGTGAAGGGCTCATCCAAAAGCATAAGACGGCAGTTGGGGACGGCGAAGGCGCGGGCTAGAGCGACACGGCGACGTTCACCGCCCGAGAGCTGGGCGGGCTTCCGGTGGATGAGATTGTGAAGCTGGAAGAGCTCGATGGCTTCGTCTACCAGCGTGGGATTTTGAGTGGATTGACTGGAGACCTGCGAGGGGAAGCGGACGTTGTCGCCTGTACTGAGGTGCGGAAACAGAGCGGCGTGCTGAGGTGCATAGGCCAGTGCACGGCGATATGTTGGCTGAGAACCGAGGGGGTTCCAAACTATAAAATTTCCGATCAAGGCGCCGGGTTTGAGGTCTTCGGGTTTGATCGACGGTGCTGGAGAAGTGCGCCGGTAGAAGTCAACCTTTGCTTCAGGAATAAGACCGCAAGCTGCTTGCAGTAAAGAGCTTTTGCCGCTTCCAGACGGGCCAAAAATGACCGTCCATGGAGCGCGCAGTTCGAATCTGGCTCGCAGGTGCAGCGGGCCGAGTGTGGCTTCGACCGAGAGCTTGTGATGAGGGAAAAGGAGCTCAGGCATCGGTGTTCCTCCGGCTGGAGCGGCGGGCGTATAGCAGGAGCAGCGCGAGAAACGAGCCGGCGATGAGCACCAGCGAGGTGCGGTTGGCGGCGGTGTAGTTGAGTTCCTGGACTTGATCGAAAATCGAGATGGAGAGCGTGCGAGTGACGCCGGGAATGTCGCCGCCGATCATGAGCACCACGCCGAACTCGCCGACGGTATGTGCGAAGGTCAGCACGGCAGCGGCAAGAAAGCTGTTGCGAGCCAGCGGCAGCGTGATGCGCCGGAAGACGGTGAGGGGCGATGCGCCGAGGACAGAAGCGGTACCGGTCAGCGCAGGGTCCACGGATTGAAACCCGAGCACCAGTGGCAGCACTGCAAACGGCAGACTGAAGATCACTGAGCCGACGACGAGCCCCGCGAAGGTGAAGGCAAGCGGATGGCCTAAGACGTGCATCAGCGCTCGGCCCAGAGGGGTGGCTGGACCCATCGCGACCAACAGGTAAAAGCCAAGAACTGTGGGCGGGAGTACGAGCGGCAGGGCAATTGCTGCCTGCAGCAGCCGGGTGGAAATTCGATCTTTGCGCGCGATGAAGGCAGCCAGCGGCGTGGCCAGAGCGAGCAGGCATAGCGTTGTCAGCGTCGCTAGACGCAGCGTGAGGCCAAGGGCTGCCAGGTCCATGCGTAGAAGGATAGCTCGTCAGGTCAGCTTGCGGGTTGCAGGCCGAATTGCGGAAGCTTCTGTTGGACCTCAGGGCTGGTGAGCCAGCGCAGAAAATCATGTGCAAGCTGCTTCTGCGGAGACGCCGCGATCACGACCGCCCCCTGGTGCAGGGGCTGGTAGGCGCTGGAAGGAATTGGGACGAAGCTGCCCAGCGCGCGGAAATGCGCCGAGTTCGCAATCGTGAGCGATATCAGAGCAACCTGCGCATTGCCGGATTCGGCTAGTTGGGCGGTTTGTGCGATGTTTTCGCCGATAACCAGCTTCGGCTTCAATTTATCTATGAGCCCGAGCGAATGAAGAGCCTGGGTGGCCGCAAGGCCGTAAGGCGCGTGAGAGTCATTGGCGACGGCGACATGCACTACCCGAGAACTGCTGAGTGAGTCGAGAGAAAGCGGTTGCGCTGGGGAATCAGTGCGCGCCCAGAGAACAAGCGAACCGGTAGCGTAGGAGACTGGAGCGCCATCGGTGAGTTTTGAATCGGCGAGCAGCTTAGGGTGGGCCATGTCTGCGGAGAGGAAGACATCCTGTGGGTCGCCGTTGGTGATCTGCTGGGTGAGCGTGGCCGAGGATCCGAAGCTGGAGATGATCCTGACGCCTGTAGCCCGCTGATACGCCTCGGCTAGCGCAGGGAGCACGGGTTGCAGATCGGCAGCCGCTGCTACGTGAAGCACCTTGAGATTGGCAGGGGCAGGTGTTTGCGCCGGGGACGCCAGCGTCAGCGTGAGGGTGGTCAGCAGAGCGGCAGGCACCAGTTCTGTGCAAAAAAGCCGGCGGCGCTTTGCACGGTAGACTAGAGATAACAATGAGCGTATCGACACATTTACTACGATGCACCGGATGCGGCGAACGCATCAAGCCCGGTGAGGCGCGGAGCAATTTCCGCTGCCGGTCGTGCGCGGACCTGTTTGAGGTGGAATATCCCTGGAGCGAGAGCGCTGAGGGGCAGACGCAGGAGCCGTATTCTGCGAGCCGTCCAGTAGCCAAAAACAGGCCAAATCCCGGCGCTTTGAGGTATTTGTGGCAGGAAAGGAAGACTTCTACGCTCTCAATTGACCAGAGCGGGGTGTGGCGCTTCCGTGACCTGTTGCCGATTGTTGCCGATGACCGCGTGGTGACTCTGCGTGAAGGCAATACGCCACTGTACGAGATGCCACGGGCGGCGGAGGCCGTGGGAATGAACTGGCTGCTGGCTAAACACCAGGGTATGAATCCGACCGGCAGCTTCAAGGACACCGGCATGACCGCGGCCCTGAGCGTCGCCGTATCTGGGGGATTTGAGTGGGTGGCCTGCGCATCCACCGGGAATACAAGCGCAGCGATGGCTGCTTATGCTGCGCGTGCAGGGCTGCGCAGCCTGGTGCTGATTCCTGAGGGGCAAATTGCGTGGGGCAAGCTCTCGCAGGCGATGGATTACGGTTCGACGACAGTGCAACTGCGTACGGATTTTGATGGCTGCGTGCGTGTGCTGGCTGAGATTGTCGAACGCGCGCCGGTTTATCTGCTGAATTCGGTAAACCCGTACCGGCTCGAAGGGCAGAAGACGCCTGCGTTCGAGCTGCTGGAGCAGATGGAGTGGCAGGTGGCGCACCATGTGATTGTGCCAGGCGGAAATCTTGCGAACGTATCGGCCCTCGGCAAAGGATTTGCGGAGATGAAGCAGCTTGGCTTCATTCGCCGCGTGCCGAAGATGAGTGTGATCCAGGCTGAAGGAGCGAACCCGCTTTACCGCTGGCTGGAGAAGGGTGGCCAGGGACAGCTTGAACCAGTGGTGGCTGAGACGCGGGCGAGTGCGATTCGCATTGGCAATCCTGCAAGCTGGAAGAAGGCAGCGCGAGTGATTGCAGCAACCGGTGGATGGTGCGAACAGGTGAATGAGCGCGAGATTGCCCTGGCCAAGGCAGAAATAGGTGCCGAAGGAATTGGCTGCGAGCCTGCAAGCGCCGTCACGCTTGCAGGTCTGAAGAAGCTGGTTGCAGCCGGGCGTGTGGGTCGCGAAGAGACTGCAGTGCTGCTGCTGACCGGGCATACGCTGAAAGACCCCGAATACACTATCCAGTACCACCGCGGCGAGTTGCTGACTGAAGCGGAGATGGCAGGCGCGAGCGAATCTGAACTAGCGCGCCATGCTGCGCTGCGGCACGAGCCTGTCGTGCTCGATGCACAGGCTGATGCTGTGCTGAGGGTGCTGGATTCGTTTGGCGGAGCGCGCGCGTGAGTATTGGTGTACGCACACACGGTCTGAGACTCAAGCTGCCGGCAACGTCAGCGAACCTGGGACCGGGCTTCGACGCGGTTGGGCTGGCGCTGTCGATGCACCTGAACGTAGACGCGCATGCAGCGCCTGTTTGGCAGGTGCATGCTGCGGGGCGTGATGCAGAACTTTGCTCGGCGATTGAAAACAACCTGATTGTGGATACCTATAGCGCGGTTTGCGCACGGCATGGTGTTGAGGCACGCTCTCTGCGGCTGATGATCCACAACGAAATTCCGCTGGGCATGGGCTGCGGCTCGAGTGCTGCGGCACTACTCGCAGGTGTAGCGCTGGCACGGCACTTTGGCGGCATCAAAATGAGCGATGCAGAAGTTGTGGCCGAGGCCAGCCGCATTGAGGGCCATCCAGACAATGTGGCGGCGTGCTGGCATGGAGGCTTTACCGTTTCAGCGCAGAGCGAGAGAGGCGTGGAATGCGCTACATTCATCGGCGACCCAGCCTGGGAGATGATGCTGGCGATGCCGCAGGAGAGTTTGTCGACCAGGAAAGCGCGTTCATTATTGCCATCGACGTACACCAAAGAGGATGCAGTCTTCAACGTGCAACGCGTAGCGTTGCTGGTTGCTGCGTTTGCGCAAGGTCGGCTGGACCTGTTGAGTACGGCAATGCAGGATCGGGTCCATCAGCCGTATCGCGAAGTCGCTTGCCCGCTCCTGAAGGCGCTGCTGCCGTTGGCCAGCGAAAAAGAAATTGCAGGCGTAGCGCTGAGTGGTGCCGGGCCATCGGTGCTGGCGTTCCTGAACGAGGGAACCACGCTGTTGGAAGCAGAGACACGCTTGCGCGCAGCAGTGGGTGAAGGAGTAGAGTTGCTGTCGCTGAGGATTGCCGAAGGCGCGACGCAGACACTCTTGTAGGTCGAAGGCATGGATTCAATGACAATTCAACAGTTTGAAGTGACGGGGTTGGCGCAGTTCTCCTACATGGTGGAGGATAGCGGCAAAGCTGTAGTCATCGACCCCATGCGCGACATCTCGCGCTATCTGGAGGCAGCCGCTGCCAAAGGCGTGAAGATTACGCATGTTGTCGAGACGCATATCCACGCGGATTACGCATCGGGAGCGAAGGCGCTGGCGGAACATACCGGCGCGGAGCTTGCCGTGAGTGCACATGATGCGGGCGAGCGCTTCCAATACACAATGCCTCACCGTAGTCTGCGCAATGGCGACGCCGTCAAGGTCGGCAAAGTTCAGCTCAAGGCTATTCACACGCCGGGTCACACGCCCGAGCATATTTCGTTTTTGCTGGAGCGAGAGGGAAGCACCGTACCCGTGGCGTTCTTCAGCGGAGACTTTCTTTTTGTGGGTTCGCTAGGCCGCCCTGACCTGCTGGGCGAGAAGGAAACAGCAAGACTGGCTGCGGAACTTTATCGCAGCGTGAGCCAGCGGATTGCGGGGCTGCCGGATGAGTTGCCGGTATATCCCGGGCATGGCGCCGGCTCGCTATGCGGAGCGGGAATGAGCGACCGTCCGATGAGCACGCTCGGTGAAGAGCGCACAAGTAATCCATATTTTGGGTTTGGTGAGCATGAGTTTGTGCAGAAAATCCTGGATGCGTCGCCCGAGATGCCGAGCTATTACCCACTAATGAAGGAGCTGAACTCGCACGGCGCTGTTGCCTATGAGTCGCTGCCGGTGATGAAGGCGCTGAGCCCGGCAGAAGTGTCTGAAATCTCTGCAACTGTGATCGATCTGCGCAAGCCGGATGCCTTTGGAACGGAGCACATTCCCGGCGCACTCAACATAGGCCTCGGCGGAAACCTGGCTATGTGGGCTGGCTGGATCCTGGCTCCGGAGACCGAGATTGTTCTTGCCGGCGAAAGCGTTGAAGACTGCGGAGAAGCTCGCACCGTGCTCGCGCGCGTTGGTCTCGACAGAGTGACCGGGTATCTACATGGAGGCATGGCCGCATGGATTGCATCCGGCCGCCCCGCTATGAGCCTGAAGCAGGATACTAAATCCGAGATAGAGCATGCCGATAGAGCGTTGATCCTGGATGTGCGCAGCGCTGCCGAGCGTCAGAACTCAGGCATTGCCGGAGCGCGAGGCATTACGCTCGGCGAACTTCCGGCGGCAATTACATCGTTGAACCACAGTCAGGAAATCATTGCCATATGCGGCACAGGCTACCGGTCGAGCGCTGCAGCGAGCCTGCTACAGCGGGCAGGTTTTGCGCAGGTGAGCCATCTATCAGGCGGCATAGCGAAGTTGGAGGGTCATTTGTAGTGCCCAAGTAGCTGATGGAAAAAGGGTTTGGGGTAGGTTTTGCACCGTTTTGCACGCCCAAGCATCTATGATTGTGGAGCAGGGATTCCCGGGAGATGCCGAGCGCCCCGGAAGGAGAGATGATGGCTGGACAGTTTGTTAGTGAAGTGAGTGATGCGGAGTTCGAGAAGCTGGTTCTGCAGTCAGATACACCTGTACTCGTGGATTTCTGGGCGGCGTGGTGTGGCCCCTGCCGTGCGCTGGCCCCGGTGGTCGACGCTGTTGCCGAGGAATATCAAGGCAAGATCAAAGTGATGAAGATGGATGTCGACCGAAATAATATGACGCCGGGACGGTATGGTATTCGCGGTATTCCCGCGCTGCTGCTGTTCAAGGGCGGCCAGGTTGCGGAGCAGATTGTAGGCTTCGTGCCCAAGGAAACCATCGACCAGTCGCTCAAGCGCGTGCTGGTGTAAGAATTTTTATGTGGATAAGGCCCGCGGGTGAGTGCCTGCGGGCTTTGTTGCGTTTGCTAGACTGAGGCAACGATGCTCGAGTGGGTGCTGGTTCACGGAAGCTTGATTGCCTTCTTTATCCTGGCGAACAGCTTCTTCGTAGCTGCCGAGTTTGCGCTGGTCACGGTGCGCGAGACGCGCATTGAGCAGTTGATTGCGCTCAACCAGCCGGGTGCGCGAACGGCGCTGCAACTGAAAGCCAACATCAACGAAGTGCTGCCTGCCGTGCAGTTCGGCGTAACGCTGGCCAGCCTAGCACTCGGCGGAATTGGCGAGCCGGCAGTTGCGGCAGCCATCCTCCATGAGATAGGTAAATTCAGTTGGCTTCCAGGAATCGCAGACCACGCCACACTCTACGCACACACCTTCGCGGTAGTCATTGCGTTTGCCGTGATTACTTACTTTGAGGTGCTGTTAGGCGAGCTGGTGCCGAAGTCACTGGCGCTGCAACGCGCAGAACGAATTGCATTGGCAGTTGCGGGGCCAGTCGATGTGTTTATTCGTATGACACGCCCAGCGGTGAAGCTGATGAACATTTCTGCCACGATCGTGATGCGTGTATTCCGAGCGCCGCTGCGGGGTGAGAGCTCGGCACACTCGCCGGAAGAGCTGAAGCTGATGGCTACACAGACGCGCCGCATGGGATTGCTGCCTCCGTTCCAGGAGGAGATGATCCACCGTGCGATTGAACTGAATCAGGTTGTAGCGAGTGAAATTATGACGCCGCGCGGCAAGATATTTTCGCTGCCCGCTGATATGGAGCTCGAAACAGCAAGCGCGCGCATTGTGGAAGAGCAGCACTCACGTGTACCTGTGTATGAACCGAGCGAGGGCCGTGACCACATTATCGGCGTCGTGTATTCGAAGGACGTTGCGCGGCTGATGCACTTCAGAGCCATCACGCAGGGGCTGGGGAGTAAAGGTCCTAGCGGCATGAGTCTGCGCCAGGTGATGCGTGACGTGCTGGTGGTGCCGGAGACCAAACTCGCGCTGGAGTTGCTGCAGGAATTTCAAGAGCGCCGCCGGCACATCGCCATTGTGGTGGATGAGTTCGGATCGACGCTTGGGCTTGTTACCACGGAAGATGTGCTGGAACAGGTGGTCGGCGAAGTTGAAGACGAATTTGATACTGGCCGCAATCTGCCCATGGCCGACGCCGGTGGCGGAATCCTGCTCGACGGCAGTGCCAGTTTGCGTGATTTAGTTACGCAACTCCGCTGGAAGCTCCCGCGCGAAGCTGGCGTAGAAACGCTGGCGGGATTTCTGCTCTCGCGGTTGGGGCACATTCCACAAGTGGGCGAGTCCATCGAATTTGGATTGCGCCGTTTCACCGTGATGGAGATGGACAACAAGCGAATTGCGCGTGTGCGCGTGGACATGATCTCCGCGGCGAGCAAAGTTGCACCTCAAGCCGTGAGGGCGAAGTCCGCCGCAGCAAGAGGCGTTGCGTGAGTGCAACTGTACGCAACGTTCTAAAGCGCGTGGTCACAACCCTCCCGGTGCTGTGGGTGGTAGTGACCGTGGTCTTCCTGCTCATCCACCTGGTGCCAGGCGATCCGATTGTGCAGATGCTTGGCGAAGGCGCCACGGCAGCGGATATCTCCAAGCTGCGGCACGCCTATGGATTTGATCAGCCGCTAGGGACGCAGTATCTGCATTACTGGCACGGTGTAATCCACGGAGACTTCGGGCAATCGCTGCGGCTGCACGATTCGGTCACACATCTTATCCTGCAGCGTTATCCCTACACACTGGCGCTTACGGGAGCGGCTATGCTGATTGGTGCAGCGCTGGCGATTCCAGCTGGCGTGTGGAGCGCGCGGCGACGCAACCGCTGGCCAGACCGCACACTGGGTGTAGTCAGCCTCGTCGGACTGTCGTTTCCTAACTTTGCTCTTGGCCCGATTCTGATTGTAATTTTCGCGATCGCATTGGGATGGTTGCCGGTGAGTGGCGCCGGTGTAGGCACGCTGGATTTTCTTCGCCACCTGATTCTGCCCGCTATAACGCTTGGCCTGGGGATGGCTGCCATCCTTACGCGCATGGTGCGCACCTCGATGCTGGAAGAACTGGGACAGGATTACATCCGCACTGCGCGCGCCAAAGGGCTGAGCGAACGGCGAGTGGTCTACAGGCACGCTTTGCGCAATGCGTTGAACCCAGTACTCACGGTGCTGGGCTTGCAGTTCGGATCGCTGCTCGCCGGCGCTATTGTGACGGAGACGATTTTTGGCTGGCCGGGGTTAGGAAGACTTACGCTTTCCGCTATCTCCAACCGCGATTATGCTTTGGTGCAGGGATGCATCCTGGCTATCGGGTTGACCTACGTAGCCGTGAATTTGTTGACAGATTCGGTCTACGCGCTGGCAGACCCGAGGATGAGGAGGTAGGGAACGTTGAGCGCAAGGTGCAGCATGTTTTGGTGGAATGCAAGTTTGGCGATGTTTGTGGGATTGGCAATTGCAGGGAGTGCGCAGCAACCGCAGGTCCCAGTGCCCGTGTCAGCCCCAGCGGCGGCACAGGAGCACGATTTTCGCGATGCGCAGTTTGGCGTACGCTTCAAAGTTCCTCCGGGCTGGGAGATCACGCGCCACGATCATGAGGTGAGTACTTTCCGCATGGACGCACGCACTGCACCGCCAAACTTGCGACTGCGCAGCGTGGTGAGCCTGGACTTCAATCCCTTTCCACAGTCGAACCTAGCAGGCGCATTGGTCTACTACAGCGTGGAAAAGCATGCCAGGGCTGCTGAGTGCGTGCAGCAGGCAGCGGGCAAAGAGGAGCCTGAGGATTCGTTACAGATTGGCGGCATGAATTTTGTGCATGGACATGATGAGCATGGCGGCGGCATATGTGTCGAGGCGCGCGATGAGGTCTACACTGCCTATCGCAAGGGAGCGTGCTACAGGTTCGATCTGGAGCTGAACACATTCTGCTCGGCCGCGAGCGGTGCCGCGGAGATGACAGATAAACAGATGGCTGATATCGAATCGCGAATGGCAGGCATTCTTTCTACCGTGACGCTCGATTGGAGCAGGTCAGGAGCGACACCGGTGGCGCCGCCTGCAGAGACGCAACGGAAGAAGCTGCCGCAGCCGGCAGACAACAGCGGAAGGTAATGTCGCTACTCTGAGTTGAGTTCGACAATTTCAGCCGTAGGCCGCCCGCCATTGATGCGCAGGATTGCGAACGTAACAGGAAGCTGAAAGCGGCGCGGGCCTACGCTGCCGGGATTCAGATACAGCACGCCTTCGTGCTGCGTGATGGATGGCTGATGCGAATGGCCGCTTATGACGACACCGATTTTTGCAACGCTGGGATTCAGGTCGAGATCCTGGATGGCATGGAGCATGTAGATAAGGCAGCTCCCGAGCTCAAAGGCTTCTGTTGCAGGAAGTTCCCGGCATGGCCCCAATCGGTCAATATTGCCGCGTATAGCGGTGACCGGAGCAAAAGCTCGCAATGCATCCAGAAAATCGGCATTTCCGACATCGCCGGCATGCAGTATGTGGTCGAAGGGGCCGCGAGTTATTAGTTCTTGAAGCAGTTCGGGGCGCAGCAAAGCATGGGTATCCGAGATCACTGCGATTCGCATTTAGGAATTCCTCGGATCTAAATAATCCCGCAAGCCATCGCCGACAAGATTGAACGCGAGCACACACAACGCCACGGCCGCGGCAGGAAAGAAGATGAGATAGGGCGACTCGAAGAGATGTGAGCGTGCATCGTTCAGCATCGCACCCCACGTTGCTGTTGGTGGTTGTACACCCAGGCCGAGAAAACTGAGCGTTGCCTCAGCGAGTACTGCGGCAGCCATACCTACCGCAGCCTGTACCAACAGCGGTTGCAGGATGTTGGGCAGAATATGGCGCAGCATCAGGCGCAGGTCGCCGGCACCGAGCGAACGCGCTGCCTGCACAAACTCGCGCTGCTTCACAGCCATCACCTGCGCGCGCACCAACCGCGCATAGTTGACCCAGGCCGCTAACGCCAGCGCAAAAATCAGGTTGAGCAGGCTCGGTCCGAGGAAAGCCACGAATGCGACAGCGAGCAAAATTCCTGGCAGCGCAAGAAATGCATTGGTGAGATAGAGGTTGATGACTGTATCGAGCCATCCGCCGTAAAAGCCTGCGAGCATGCCTAGCACCAGGCCGACAGCGAGCGAAATTACGACCACGGCGAAGGCTACTGTGAGTGAAACTCGAGCGCCGAACAGTATGCGTGACAAAACATCGCGGCCGAGTTCGTCTGTGCCGAACCAATGCGATGCAGATGGCGGTGTGAGCCGTGCTGCAAGGTCAAGCTGCGCAGGATCATGCGGGGCAAGATGTGGCGCAAAAACAGCGCACGATAGAAAGATCAGCAGAAGTAACACACCGGCTAAAGCCAGTCGTTGCCGCGCAAAGCCGCGCCAATCCTGTTCCAAAACGGCTTTTGTTCGTAAAAAAGTCAACATGGTAACTATGACCAATGATAGTGCGTTTGATGACCTTCGTTCGGCTCCAACTACATCATTTGCATCATTCCACGCCTAAACTGAGTGAGCGAATTGGCAAGTATCGCAGGCCGTGAATGATACGGCGGACGCAAAACAACGAATGCGGTGAGATCAACATACACCGCTAGAGGTTAGCAGTCGGATGAATCGCAGAAGCCATTCAACCACTATTCTTGGAATACCATTCTTTCGCGGCACTGCGAAGGAAGCTGTAGTCCGAATGATGCGCGGCGGATTGTTAGTGGTTCCTGCTGCACCCGCACTTAGAGAGATGGAGCGCGACGCAGAATATCGCGAGGCTCTTGTCGAGGCCGATCTTGCTATCCCCGATTCAGCTTTCATGGTGCTTCTCTGGAACCTGCTCGATCACGATTGGTTGAAGCGGATCTCAGGGTTGGAATATCTGCGCTCGTTGCTCCGTACCGAGGGCGTTCGTAGCGCCGGAAGCTGCCTATGGGTGATGCCCAACGCTACCAGCGCTGAGCGCAACCGCGAATGGCTCTCCAGGCAGGGGATCGAACTGCCGGCAGAATACATTTATCAGGCTCCAGTGTATGGTGGTGTCGGCGCACCCGTCCATGACGACAAGCTTGTGCAGTTGCTGGAGCGCTTGCGGCCCCGGCATATCATCCTGACCGTAGGGGGCGGCACGCAGGAGAAACTGGGTCTGTATCTCAAGCGGCATCTGAGCTATCGCCCTGCAATCCATTGTGTTGGGGCGGCGATTGCCTTCCTTAGCGGCGACCAGGTACGTATCCCTGTCTGGGCAGATCGGCTCTATATGGGGTGGATGTTCCGTTGCTTCTGGCAGCCGGCCCGGTACATACCCAGATACTGGGAGGCGCGCAAGCTATACGCCATGATGCGACGGTACCGTGACCGTCTCCCGAGGCTGGCTTCTCGCACAGTTTTGTAGCCAAAACGTAATTTTTGTCATTTCTCGCGCATCTTCCCGTCCAGACAGGTGTCAGAAACCTGTATGAACATCGGAAAGGCGTTAGCCTGCTCGCTGGCTGTGATGTATGTCTCTGTTGGTGTTGTTGCCACACAGGCAGTGGCACAGGACATACAGTGGACCGGGCCACACTCTATCTCAGAACAATATCTATTCGATAAAGCGAACGAAGAACGTTCGCAGCGCGGCATCCCCACTCTGCGATGGGACGACACGCTTTATCGTGCCGCCAATAATCATGCGCGTGAGATGGCTGAGCGCGAATCGATCTCCCACCAATATCCCGGCGAGTCAGAACTGGCTACGCGCGGCAAGCTTGCCGGAGCACACTTCAGCGTTATCAGCGAAAACGTGGCTGAAGCTCCTACAGCTCAGTGGATCCACGATGCATGGATGAAGTCCGAAGGGCATCGCAAGAACTTGCTGGACAAAGACGTTGATTCCGTAGCGATCCGCGTGCTGAGCCGCAACGGGCAGCTTTACGCAGTGGAAGATTTCGATCGCTCTGTGAAAGAGCTCTCCTTTGACGCTCAAGAGCATGCCGTGAGTTCGTTATTGAAGGCAACAAGCAGCTTGAACGTGCTGCCGTCTACGCCAGATGCCCGCCGCACCTGCAGCATGGAGAGCGGGTATGCGGGTTCACACGAGCCATGGTTCATCATGCGCTATACGGCAGGCGATCTGACGCAGTTGCCGGACCAACTCAAGACCAAGCTCACCTCAGGCAAATATCACCAGGCTGTAGTAGGCGCATGCGAAGTGCACAAGACGGATGCCTTCACGGCTTACAACATTGCCGTTCTGCTGTACCCCTAAGAGGCAGCGCAAAGAAAGGAGCCGGCCATGCAGGCACTTTATCGACTCGGAACACACTGCTATCTGCTCATTGCAGATTCGATGCCTGCTTCGGCAAGTTCCTCTGGCGTGGCTGGCTGTGTGGGTTCCATCTGCAGCACATTATTGAAGCGATTGAAGTAGTTGAACAGCCCAATTGCAGCCATCAGTTCCACAATTTCACCCTCAGAATAGAAACGCTTTAGCTGGGCGAGGTCCTCGTCTGAATAATGCTGTGAGTCCAGCGTCATGCATTCTGCCAGGTGGATAACGAGTTTTTCAGCCTCGGAAAATAACTCAGAGTCGCGCCAGTTGTTGCGCAATGCTTCAATCTGCTCAGGCGTAGTTCCCAGCCGCAGTGAGATGGCCGTGTGGCTGGCCAGGCAGTAGCTTGTGCAATTAAGTTGCGAGGTGCGCACCACTGCGAGTTCCTTCAGCTTTGTGGGCAGGGTACCTGTCTGCAGTACGGCGTGCATGTGCGCGGTAGCGGTGCGAAATATCTCCGGCCGATGCGCAAGGGTGCGGAAGAAGTAAGGCACATTGCCGCGGTCACGCAAAAACTTGTCGTAGACTTCGCGAAGTTCTGGTGAGACCTCCGAGCGGTTGAGCCGGCTGATGCGGGGCATGGCAAACTCCTTTACAGGGTGGTTTCAGACCTTGATGATACCGCTTCGCGCGTTGGATTGGCTTTGACCCGGCAGCAAGCGATTTGTTATAAAGGATGTAGGCAGCCGTCCTGGCTGCGGTGCGTTCCCCACGCGATCCTGAGTAGCTCAATGGCAGAGCATTCGGCTGTTAACCGAAGGGTTGTAGGTTCGAGTCCTACCTCAGGAGCCAATATTGGCCCACCAAAATTGTTGAGACGGTGTCCGGTAGATTTGCCGGGCGGTCTGATTGCGGTTGCCGCATAGCGCTGATTCTCCAGTCACTATCTTCGGTGATATCCATCACAGAACATCCTCCGGGCTCCCGTTAGGATTTCCGGTATACCCGGACAGGAGGGTAGTGTGATGACACAAGCACGTCCCTTGCCCACTGAGGTCCAAAGCACAAGGCCTCAGCTGGAGAGAATTTTAGCCTGCACGGACTTCTCCCCCGCGTCGTTCGCCGTGCTGGAGCAGGCTGCGAAGATCGCACTTGCCGGCAATGCCGTTCTGACCATCATTCATGTGTGCGAATACGGTCCGATGGCGGCTGCCACAGACGAAGGCCTGAAATATATTGAGAACCTTTACAAAGACGAAAAGAACAATCTGTCCCGTGCGCAAGAGTTTGTTCGAGAGCTGGGTGTCGAGGCGGAAACTGTCCGGTTGGAAGGCAAAGCCCGGACCATTCTGCTGGACGAGATCCGCCGCCGCAGGATCGACCTGGCAGTCATTGGAACTCAGGGATATGCAGGGTTGGAGCGCCTGATCTTTGGATCGACCGCGGAGACCATTTACCGTTCGGCGAAATGCCCGGTCATGATCATTGGGCCCTCGATCGCACGGAGCAGCAAAGAAACTGCTACGCCGATTGTCTTTGCTACGGATTTTCACGAGCCCTCCGTGGATGCTGCACACTGGGCTGCTGAGCTTGCAATGCTGCACCATGCACCATTGCACTGTGTCCATGTGCTGCCGTTCTCGGAACGCAGAGGCGGCTCACACACAATGGTTCCTTCTGTGATGCAGAATGCACTGCACGCATTGATTCCCAGCGGCAGCATTCATGGCAGCGAGGTTGAATTCAAGGTGCTGTATGGCGAGCAGGTGGCGGCATCAGTGTTGGAGTATGCGCAAAGCTGCGACGCACAGGCGATTGTGCTCAATGCGCGACGCTTGGCGCCGTTGGCTTCGCATCTTCCGCCGCATACCACTTACAACCTGATCATGAAGGCAACTTGCCCGGTACTAACGGTCACCAAGGCAGAGACGCGCAAGAGCTGAGCGGAAGCTGCTGAGCTCTTGCGCGATGTCTCTTCTAACAAACCAACAACAAACTTCAACATTCACTACTGAATTCCGAGATCGCTCAACTGCTTGGGCTTGGCTTCATCCACTGCGACAAGATTGTGGCAGGTGGTGCAGTCGTTGGTGATCGTCTTGCCGTCCTTGGCATTGTGGCTGCCGTCATGGCAACGGAAGCAGCCAGGGTAATCGTTATGCCCAATGTTGTTGGGATGCGCACCCCAGGTGATCTTCATGAAGGGAAAGACATTCTTGCCATAGATGCCGGCAAGCACCTTCGCAGCTTGATCGATCTGAGCGCGCTGTCCGTTCCACACAGCAGGGTACTGAGTCTTGTAGAAGTTTTCCAGGCCTGCGGTGATCGCCGTGTTGGCATCTGCTGCCGAGGGGTAGTCCGCCTTGAGCAGTGCCAGCCCCTGTTTATGAATGAAGGGCAGTGAAGCGCTGGGACTGCCAGCAGCCATGTGCTTGTTCAACGCCTGTTCGGCAGTATCGAAGGAGTGCGCTGCACGGTTGTGGCAATCGATACAGTCCATTACGTGTCTTTGTCCCGGAGGCGGTCCTTTACCATCCGCAGAGAACTCTGTAATGGAGCCATCGGCATTGGTCTTGGCAACCCAGGGAATTGTCTGGCGTGTGCCGTCTGTGGGCACATACCCAATGTGGCTCATGTGAGCGCCGTGAATTCCATTGAGGTTTCCAAACGTGTCGCGTCCGCCTATATGCAGCAGGGCAATCGTCTTGGTCATCGAACTGGTTTCGTCGTCACCAAAATGAGTTTCTACCAGCAGCTTGTCGCCGATCTGCGCGTTCGGGTTATGGCAGTTCAGACAAGTCAGGTTAGCGGCAGGAATTTTATCGCCCGCCATAATCGGCGTCGGATAGTCATGGAACGCGACCATGGCCAGCTGCTTGGTGCCGTTGACCTTGGCATGCACAAAGCCGGCTATGCCCGGGGCAATATGGCAAGAGGTACAGGGAACATCAGTGTGCGATGAGACGTGATACTGCGTCCACTCCGGCTCCATTACGTGGCAGGTCTGGCCGCAGAAGGATGGCGTATCCATGTAAGCGACACCGCGATAGGTCGCAGTACCCACGATGACAAAGTTGATGAAGGTGGCAATCACGACAAACTCGATGCCGTGCCGAAAGGCAGGATCGCGCAGGTCGATGTTCGGATATGTGACCGGAACGGCTCCTGTTTTTCTAAGACGGCGTTGCCTCAGCCACATGCCGATGGGAATCAGCAGCAGGCCGAAGATAAATAGCCCTGGAAGGCAGACATCGATAATGATGCCGAGATAGGGGTTGTCGGATCCGCTGCGACCTAAGACGTCGACAATCCAAAAGCCAATCAGCACCAGGGCTGAGGCGCTGGTTATCGCCCCGCCCACCAGGCTGATGCGGTTGTTTCCATAAAAGAAGAATGGCCGCAGCCAATTCTTTTTGAAATTATCCAGGTCTGCCATTGGGCCTCTACTTCAGCGACTTCATGTAGGTAACGAGTTCTTTGATCTGAGGGTCAGTGAGCTTGCCGTTGAAGGCTGGCATCTTGCCTTTGCCGTTCTTAGTTGCCGCAAATAGATCGGCGTCAGAAGCCTTGAAAGCAGGGTCTGTAGTCGGCGGAGTCTTCATGGCCTTGCCGGCTGGAGTGCTGGCAAGGCCATCTGCTCCGTGGCACATTGCGCATTTTGCTTTGTAGTTATCCGCAGCTTGTCCAAACGCGGCAGTAGTGGATGCTGCGAGGATGGCGAAAAATAGGACCTTCGATATGCTCTTCACGATGCTGTCTCCTGTTAGGTAATTGATGTATGTGTTTACGTTGACATTAGAACTCATAATGGATTGCCAGCGTAACTACGTTTGCATGCATATTTCTTGGCGCGGTCAGGCCTGACGACGGTTCCTTCAAGCCCGTGGGGCCGGTGATTATGGACGAGTTGCATGGAACTACAACAGCAGTGGCTGACGTCGATGTACTGCAGAAGGGAGCACCTGATGGTCCGCCTTCGCCGTAGCCGTAATAGTTATATTCCGCTCTCCAAATCAGGCCTGGATGAATCGTCCATGCGAAATTCACAAAGGGTGACAGATATCCAGACTGCATGGAACCATTGACCTGCTGCGCATTGGCGAAGAACTGGTTGCCGCTCACCGCGCTTATCCTGTAACCCGCGGACGTGTGAACCTTGTTGTTGGGGGTGTAATTTATGCTTGCAGACGCGTACTGCGTAGGCGCATCCATAAAGTCTTTGACCGGTCCCCAGTCGGTGAGCGTGTCTGGGCACAGGTTTGGAGTGCCATTGCCCTTGGTGGAGGCTGCGCCGGGAACGGCAACGCTGGCCCCACTCAGATAGCAAATGTTGGTTGAGGTGTAGATGTCGGAATACGAGTAACTCACATCGAAGCTGTATTGCTCATTCGGCGCGAGCACGGCGCTGACGCCGGCGGTCCGGTTGTGATCGACATGACCGATGGGTCCATCCAGGGACGGGGTTCCAGTGTTGCTGGTGTTGTTATGCCTCTCCAGGTCATTGAAAGCGCCGGAGAAAGTCGCCCAGGGTTTCGGCTTGTACATCGTATGGAATCTGTAGTGCTTGGTCTGCCGCGGACCAACCGGCGTGAAGGCATTGTCGTCGTAGAGAACCTCGACCGTGCCATTCATCTTCCACTGCGCTGATGGGCGATAAGCGATATTGAAGATTCCACCATTCTCATTGATGCTGATGATATTGCTGAGCGGGCCAGTGCCGCTGGTCTGGACAATGGTGTGAGTCCGGTAGCGGTATGTCAGTGAGAGAGTAAGCAAAGAGGTCGCCGACCAGCTCGCGGTGGCATTGTTGATCAGGAATTTTTGCCCGAAATAAGCGTAGAGCGGTGCGCCGCTGGGGTTGCCGGTAATGCTGTAGTTAGCTCCCGCGAGCAGGGGACCGGCATAGTTGATGGTCTCGTTGCCGGCTGTAGTCGGAGCATTTTGTGTGATGCCTGGGCTGATGTTGGCATAGCCAGGTTGGTGAAGATTGGAGAAGTCAACCTGATCGGAGAGCGTGAGGTCTTTAGTCGCCTCCCAGGTGACGCCAAAATCGGTGCTCACCATGCGGCGTTGAGCGACCGCATTGCCATTGAAGGTCGCGTTGCGAATCGCACCGTCAAGCCCCGTCCAGTTTTCGTAGTAGTGCGCGAGATTGCTGTTTGCCGTTGTGTAGCGGAGGTTACCGTTGAAAGCAACGTGCCTGATGCTGGAACTCTGCACGAGCAGCGTCTCCGTCGGTGTAATGATGCGTGTTGGCTGTGAGCGCAAATAGCTAGTCACGACATCGCACGCGGGGTTGATGACTGGCCTGCCTCCGGGGCTCAGCGGAGCCGAAAGGATGCTGTAGTTGGTGGCATTGGTATATCCGCTGCCCATGCTGGCGGTGTTGCAGGCCGCGATTGTGAATGGCGTGACAACAGCATCCCAGTTGCCAAGTGCGGCAAGTGTGCCATCGGCTTCCTGCACGTTGAACTGGTTGGGAGCAATCGTGAAGTAAGAATCCGCTTTGTAGTGGACCACCTGTTCTTCAAAGGTGATTTTGGTAAGCTGGCCGGGTTTCAAGTCAAGTGCGGCGAAGAAATCATCTGTACTATTTCGCTGATATTCAGCCAGAAGCATGTCATTTTTGCCGATCGACCTGCTGGGAGTAGTGCTTGGCCCCTGAAAGATATTCTGCGCATATCCCAGGCGGAATGAAATATCGCCAAGCGGCAGGAAGGTCATGCTTGTGTCGGTCATCCTGCGCACTGTGTTGAACATGACCGGCGATTGCTGCACCGAGGGAAAGGCCAGCGACGCAGTGGTCGCTACGCCGTTTGCCATCCCGTAAGGGATTACTGTACCCGGCGGGATGTTGGGATTGCCCAACAGGTCATAGTCGAAATACTGGCGATCGCGACGAAACGTCCCGTGAAACTCGTAGACCTTCTTCTTGGAGAAGTCCAGCTTGGCAAGATTGATGGGATCGCCTCCGAAGCCGGTGGTGAAGGCAGAGAGGGAGTCCATCAGAAGATGCTTGATACCAGGCGCTGGGGTTAAGTTAAGCGTCTGGCCGAGAACCCGTGGCCCTGTGTGAATATTTACCAGCGTGTCATACATCGCTCCACTGCCAGAGACGCCAACCATGTGACCGCCTACATCGGCAGTCTGGCGAACTACGTAGCCATGCTCAACGACCAGAGTTGGTTCCACAGACGCACTCGCTGGCGCTTCTGCTGGCGCTGCTGCTGCCTGGGCTGCCGTTGCCGGAACCGGAGTAGCGGGAGCCGGCGTTTGCGCCGCCGACAACCCGCAGCTCAGCAGCAGTGCAGCAAGTGCTGTGCGAAATGCAAACCGTTCGACCGGTGAGTGTGAGCGCTCTCTGCTGGTCAATCGAGAAGTCCAACTTTTCTTCGTCATCGCGTGCCTCATTACTGTGAAACGGTTATGCATCGATCCGGTATATCTGTTGCACGTCGTCACCGTATGAAGGCCGGATTGACGTTAGAGCCATGGATCATGACGTGGCAGCTGATGCACGGCTGAACTGCCGCTGAACCTGAATTCATCCCATGAACCGTTCCCGCAGAAACCGGGCTGTGGCACTGGTTGCATAGCTGGTTGACATTGGGAACATTCAGCAGCCGCGCATTCTGAGAGCCGTGCGGTGAATGGCAACCCAGGCAACCCTCGCCCTTGACCGTTGCATGCTCGAACACGAAGGGACCACGAGTCTCCGTGTGGCACTTGGTGCAGACCGCGTTTTGGTCGGCTGTTGACTTGATGTTGTTGTTGCCAAAGGTGCCGTGCGTATCGTGGCAGTCACTGCACTTCACCAGGCCCTCATTCACCTTGTGGTGGAAGGGTTGCGAAAATGCTGACTTGGCCTCGGTGTGGCAGCTATAGCAGAGCACCGGCTGATCGGCCTTGAGCAGTTGGTGCTCGCTGCCCGCGCTATGAACGCTGTGGCAACTGGTGCAGCCGACTCCTGCCTTGGCGTGCGGCGAACGCTCAAAATTCGGATGAGCCCCCGCATGGCAGGTGAGGCAGGTTGAATCCGCCGTCTTCGCAGAAGCCTTGGTCAGTTGCAGAATCTTCGTCTTGTCCCCGCCGGAGTCAACGTGCGCTTGACCTGCTCCGTGGCAGCTCTCGCACGTAAAGCCCTCGCGCCCATGCAGCGATGCCACATTGGAGTGTGGGTTGTGCTCCATCGACTTCGCCTGCGTGGCATGGCACATGGCGCAGGTATCATCGCCGGCAAAGCCTACATGGGAATTGGCTGGTGAGGGAACGGCCGGTCTAGCCGGCTTGGCCTGCGCTAAAAGCAACTGGCCGCTGAAAACAAGCAAAACTATCAGTACCGCTGAACGCAGTCTGTATATCACGCTCTTACCCCGCGAAACGTTCTTAGCGCGTTGAGGCCCAAAGCCTGGCAAAAGCGATGTATTTCCCGAGCACCGTGTGTATTCTCGCGGGCTTGGTCTGCCGTGCTTCTAACAAGTACTTTCGCTGTTCCGAGTTGGATGAAAGTCGCCATGATTGTTCCTACCGTCTATTGCTTGGGTCAAGAACTTAATTTCAAACAGTC
>Ga0206874_1031_pt1 | contig 37128 bp, 32 predicted proteins | sample Alteio_BWOrgCont_12_FD_152629 | JGI IMG/M metagenome (GOLD analysis project Ga0206874, IMG submission 152629) | Enriched cells from forest soil in Barre Woods Harvard Forest LTER site, Petersham, Massachusetts, United States -... | ecosystem: Environmental > Terrestrial > Soil > Temperate forest >...
AAGATTCTCCGTGAGGGTTGCCGCACCAGCGCGAGAATGGCGGATGCCAAGGGCGCGTGCGTTACCCGCCCTCCTCTTCGCGTTCGCCAGTCCATTCGAAGAAACCTTCGGCGCCGGTTACGCGGAGGCAGAGCCGGCGGGCGGCTTCGAGGCGGACTTCGAGGTTTGGCGCCGACGTCGCCAGTGCGGCGAGGTCGGCGCCCTCGGGATCGAGTTCTCGGAAGCGGGCGGGCAGGTCTTTTGCCCTTGGCCACCACCCGGGCTCTATCCAGACTTTGCACTTTATGAGCTCCCAAACTGCCATCCCGAGGAGCATCGCGCCTTGTTCCGGATCCCGCTCCGCGAGATCCAAGGCGTCTTCGAACATTGAGGCCGCGAAGTATTTTGTTTTGATCGTGCTGAGCTCGGACACGGGCCCGGGTGTCTTGAGCAGGATCTGTTCGGCGGTCTCCTTAAGTGCAGGAAGCAGATGCTCGGGATCGTATATGGCTTTGCCGGAGGCGAAGATGTGGGCGGTGGACGACAAGCGTCCCGCGGTGTCGCTCTCGAATAGTTTGGTTATTCGCTCAGGAGGATCGAGGAAGATTTCGCAGGGCACGCCGAGATGCCACTCTTGGAGCCTTTGCCTAAAGTTGCCGCGATGCAGGACGAAGACGTCGAGGTCGCTTCTGGGGTCAGCTGTCCCTCGAATGATTGTCCCGGCGGCGAGGATGGCGATCACATCGTATCGGTCGAGTAGGCCACGCGAGCACTCCTTAAGCGCCTTGCCGTAAGGCGCCGGCAAGTCCGGAATCGTCAGCACCACATTGAGCATCTGGGGATTCTACTGGGGAGCTTGCTTTTCTATGTCAAAAAGCTACGGCTGGTATCTATACTGCATATATGTCTACTGTTTTGGACAATCAAGTACGGGTATGTCGTGGTGTCCACGGATGCTCTTATTGCAGTAGCTGGAATCGAGAATTACGCTTGTTGATCCTCGATCGGCTCGGACTTCAAGATCAAAGGATGCTTCATCTGCCATACTGCATTGTCTGGTAAAGATGACTCTCGACCTGCGTTGGTGCTTCCAGCAGTGTCCACTTCGAATGCGGTCCGTACATCTCGCGCTGCGTAACCTCGACAACCGCCTCTCGAAGGACCCTTTCTGGTCGGTGATCGAGGAATACCAGGAAACCCGCGTCCTCCTCTGAACAAAATCGGTCTAGGCGCCTGATCGCCTCTTTCAAAACCGCGAAGGCATGTTGTTCGGCTTGTGGCTCGTGGGGTCGGCGCTCTTCTCCATGCCAACATAGAAAACGTAGCCTCCAATCGAGCGAATCTTGTTTAACAAGCGAAAGGTCGCTTGCCGCAGTTCCTTGTATCGCGCAACGTTGGTCGTCGTATAGAGCGCAGCTCCCTTCTTTTCCCACTGAAAAGCTGGTACGCCTGCCCGTTCAATCTCAAAGGACAGTAACTTGCATTTTAGCTTATAAAACCAGGTTGAGAAGCTTCGTATCTGGTCCGCTGGAACCACTAGCCCTCCAAACCCGAAGACAGGGGAGGTGTTGTGGTGAGGATGTGTTCTTGAGACGTAAGGTCCCACGTGCCCGAACTCATCCAAATACACTAGGTATATCTTCTTCACTTTCCAGCGGTGCCCCTTTCCCAGGATCTTCCCGTGCCGCAAACCTCGCGGGTGCGAATAATCATATGTAAAAAAACACGAAAGCCCACGCTAAAAAGCGATGGGCCTCGGAAAGGGAGCGATTTTTAGGCCGCGTCCTGTAAGAGATTATACGCCAAATTTCTTCATTTTTGCAGCACCAATCTCGTCGGGCCAGAATTTTTCGTGGTCGAAGGGGCCGAAGCAGATCGCTGGAAAACTCGCTTGGGACCGCACTTGATGTACCATGCTGTGCCTCGCACCCACATTTCCGGAAAGCCTTCTCTGGCGGGATCTGCATGTCGGTTTTTTGTCCTAGCTTCGGACACAGACTTGATCGAATTGGTACGTCCACTCTGGCAGATGCGCCGATCACTGCGCTTATCGCATTGTCGTTCGTCGGATTCCGCTGGAAATCTCCACACCATCAGCCCCGAACCGCTAGATCTCTCGCCATGTTTCCAGTCGTTTGGCTTATTGCAGTTTTTCTCGCGTGGACACGGCGCTATATCCCTTCAATCGAGGCTCTCGTGATGCCACCGAAGAGATCTCAACGATCGGGCGATTCTTGGCCCGCGAGGGCTGCGAGGGGGCATTGTAGCAACCCATTAGCAAGTACTGAACCCTTGTGATCGCTGAGCCAGGCTGCGTTCGAATCGAGTGGTTCCGGTCCATCCGCAACCCGCGGCTCTTTTTTGTTCACTCGCGCTGGGCCAGCGAGGCCGCGTTCGAAATCCACGCGGAATTGCCGCATACGGAGACATTTATCGAGGAGGCGCTTGCGCTCATGGATCAGCCGTTGGACGTTACGCGGTTGAAGGGGATGGTGCCGGAATAGGTCGCCAATCCTTGATGCGGATGCGACACAACCCGTCCCGGGTTGACGACGGCATCGCCGTCGTCCTACGGTAGCGCTGGAGCGCAATCGCTCCGCGGAAGGGACGCACCTTCGGTGCAGTCGGCCTCCCTCGAACGCTTCAAAACTCCAACCCTCTAGCGCTAGTTTTAGTGATCCGCCCCCATCTCTTTCACTAGCTCGCCGACGAAGGCCTTGGCGTCGCCGAAGAGCATTAGGGTGTTGTCCATATAGTAGAGCTCGTTGTCGATGCCGGCGAAGCCGCTGGACATCGAGCGTTTGATGACCATGACCGTTCTCGCCCGGTAGACGTCGAGGATCGGCATGCCGTAGATGGGGCTACCGGGGTCGTTCTTGGCGGCGGGGTTGGTGACGTCGTTGGCGCCGATGACGAGAGCGACGTCGGTCTGCGGGAACTCGGAGTTGATGTCGTCCATCTCCACGAGCTTGTCGTAGGGGATATCCGCCTCGGCAAGGAGGACGTTCATGTGGCCGGGCATTCGTCCCGCGACCGGGTGGATCGCAAACCGGACGTTCACGCCCTTCTTGGTCAGCGCGTCGTACAGCTCACGCACCTTGTGCTGGGCCTGGGCGACAGCCATGCCGTAACCGGGCACAACCACGACGCTGGTGGCGGCGCCGAGGATCGAGGCGGCTTCCTCCGCGCTGGCGGAACGGTAGGTTTTCTCCTCGCCGAGCGCCTTGCTGACGGTGGGCTGGCCGAAAGCGCCGAACAGGACGTTGGCGAACGACCGGTTCATCGCCTTGCACATGATGATGCTGAGGATGAGGCCGCTGGAGCCGTCCAGGGCGCCGGCGATGATCAGCATCGGGCTATTTAAGACAAAGCCCATCGCACAGGCGGAAAGGCCGGCGTAGGAGTTCAGCAGTGAGATAACCGTTGGCATGTCGGCGCCGCCGATGGGGATGACCAGCAGCACGCCGAACAGCAGGGCAAGCCCACCGAAGGCCAAGTACACCGGCCAAGCGGTGGGATTGAAAACCACGCTCGCCGCACAACCCACGGCAACTAAGAAGAGGACGCCGTTCACCGCGTTCTGCCCCTTGTAGGTGATCGGCCTGCCGGGCAGCATCTCCGCGAGCTTGCCGAAGGCGATCAGCGAACCGGTGAAGGTAACGAACCCGAGGAGAACCTCGAAGGCGATGATCGCCAGCGTGAATGCGCCGGGACCGCCCGTCTTCAGCGACAGGAAGTATTCGGAGGTACCGACCAAACCCGCCGCCAAACCGCCAAAGGCGTGGGAGAAAGCGGTTCGCTGCGGCACTGCCGTCATCGCGACCCGGGAGATCGGGATGCCCACGATCGTTCCGATCAAGAGTGCCCCGGCGATGAGCCCATAGGCCGGCGCGCGGCCGTGGAGTTCGGGATCGGACGCCAAGGCAAGCAGCGTTCCCGCGATGGCAAGCGCCATGCCGACTTCGCCGGCCCAGCATCCCATTCTGGCCGTCTTCGGGTGATTCATCCACCGCAGCGACATCACAAACAGACCGGAGGCGATGATATAGCTAAAGTCGGTAAGCCCAGGTGAGCTGAGATTGACCGTTCCCGAGCTGACCGCCGCCACAAGGAAAATGGGCAGGATAAAGCTGTGCGCGGCCCCCGGGGTGCGCGTCTTGAACATGCGCAGCATCCGATCCGTGATCAGGAAGCCGGAGACGACGTTCGTGCTCGAAGCAATGACCGCGATGGCCCCGAGCGTGATGCTCAGGTTGTTTTCCGCACGGCCGAGAATCGTCAGCGAACCAACCAGCGAGATGGCTGAGATTGCGTTTGTCAGCGACATCAGCGGCGTGTGAAGCAGAGGCGACACCCGGCGAATGACCTCGAGTCCGAGGAACGTCGCAAGCAGGAAGATAAACAGATTGGAAATCAAACTATCCACTGGACTTCACCTCCGAGCCAAGGCGCTCCTTCACTTGCGGGTGGACGATCTCGCCCCCCTTCGCCACCAGCGAACCCGCAACGATCGGGTCGTCCATGTTGATATTGAGTTGCCCGTCCTTTACCATGTTGAGCAGGAACGTCACGACGTTCTTGCTGAACAGCACGCTCGCGTGGGTCGCAAGCCGGGAAGGCAGATTCAAGGTGCCGACGATCTTGACCCCGTTGTGAACGATCGTCTCGCCGGGTTTGGTCAGTTCGCAGTTGCCGCCACGCTCGGCGGCGAGATCGACAATTACCGAGCCGGGCTGCATCCGCTCCGCCATCGGCGTGGTCACCAAGATCGGCGCCTTCATCCCGGGCACCAACGCGGTTGTCACCACAATGTCCATTTCGGAAAGTACATCTCCCAGCAGTTGGCGCTGCCGAGCGTAAAACTCTTCACCCATCGCCTTCGCGTATCCGCCCGCGGTTTGGGAGTCGCCCGCATCAAGCGGAAGTTCGACGAAGCGCGCGCCTAGGCTCTCGATCTGCTCCTTGACCGCGGAGCGAACGTCGTAACCGCTGACCACGGCGCCAAGCCGCCTTGCGGTAGCGATTGCCTGCAGCCCGGCCACGCCCGCCCCGAGGATCAGAACCCTTGCCGGGGCCAACGTTCCGGCGGCGGTGGTCATCATCGGCAGGATCTTACTAAGCTCCGTCGCCCCGAGCAGAACCCCGAGGTAGCCGGCAAGATTGGACTGCGAGGAGAGAACGTCCATCGCCTGCGCGCGTGTTGTTCGGGGAATCATATCCAACGAGAATAAGGTCGCGCCGGAGCCGATGGGAACGTCTTTCGGCGCTCTGAGTGGATCGTAGAGTGCGATCGAAGTTTGCTCGGCGCGCAGGGCGCCTGTCGGGGGACGCACCCCGACGAACACGTCGGCCCGCTTCAGCACGTCGGCGGAAGTTCCAATCTCCGCCCCGACGTCGATATAGGCCTGATCCGCGTAGCCGGAATCGGCGCCCGCACCCGCCTCCACCAGCACTTCCAGCTTGGCTTTCTTCAGAGCCGTCACGCCGGCAGGCACCAAGGCCACCCGACGCTCACCCGACGCTACTTCGCGCATTAAACCGACGAGCACTTCGATTCTCCTTCCCTGGACGGTATCTAAAACTGCACAGATTATAGGCCAATCGAAGGAACTGTGGTCCTCTCCAAGAGGTCCGGTTGCGCCGGGAGGCTCAAAAAGGTCCCCGGTATACTATTAGGGAGCTTATGAGCACAATATTGGACACAACCATCGGCGCAGAGAAGAAGACCTGGAGAGAAAAGGTGGGCCTCGCCGAGATGCTCAAAGGCGGCGTCATCATGGACGTCGTCAACCGTGATCATGCGAGAATCGCGGAGGATGCGGGCGCGGTCGCCGTCATGGCGCTGGAGCGCGTGCCTGCCGATATTCGCCGCGAGGGCGGTGTGTCGCGCATGAGCGATCCTGAGATGATCCTCGCGATCAAGGCGTCCGTCACGATTCCGGTGATGGCAAAGTGCCGAATCGGCCACTTCGTCGAGGCGGAGATCTTGCAGGCGCTCGAAGTCGATTTCATCGACGAGAGTGAAGTACTTACCCCCGCCGACGAGGAGAATCACGTCGACAAGCACCCGTTTACCGTTCCGTTCGTGTGCGGCGCCCGGAATCTGGGGGAGGCGCTTCGGCGGTGCGCGGAAGGCGCGGCGATGATTCGCACCAAGGGCGAGGCCGGGACCGGAGACGTGGTGGAGGCAGTTCGCCACATGCGCACCATCATGAGCCAAATCCGCGAAGTGCAGAATGCCCGAGAAGACGAGCTTTACGTTCTAGCCAAGCAGCACCAGGCGAGCATCGACCTGATCCGCGAAGTCAAGAAACGCGGCAAACTTCCGGTACCCAATTTCTCCGCGGGCGGCATCGCGACCCCCGCCGACGCCGCGCTGATGATGAAGCTCGGCGCAGAGACGGTGTTCGTGGGCTCCGGCATCTTCAAGTCGGGCGACCCCGCCAAGCGCGCCAAGGCGATCGTGGAGGCCGTGCTGTTCTACAACGACGCCAAGCGCCTCGCCGAAATCAGCGCCGGATTGGGTGAGCCGATGGTCGGTATCAACGTGTCGTCGCTCAGCGAGAAAGAGCTGATGGCCGGCCGCGGCTGGTAGGCGGCTATCTGGTTACTCTTACCGAATAAGCGCTTGTTCATTCCGTGCCCGGACGCAATTCTTTGTATACTTGGGCATGGATTGCGATGTTGCTATCATTGGTGGGGGGCCTGCCGGTTCGACTTTAGGGTCTCTGCTCAAGAAATATAATCCACAACTGAACGTCGCGATCTTCGAAAGGGAAACATTTCCTCGGGAGCACGTGGGTGAAAGCCTACTCCCGCCGATCTCCCGCATTCTCGAGGAAATGGGGTGCTGGGACAAGGTTGAGGCGGCCAACTTTCCCATCAAGGTTGGCGCCACATTCCGTTGGGGGAAACAGCCCGAACTTTGGAACTTCGAGTTTCTGCCCGCGGAGCAGTTTGTCGAGGAGCCTCGCCCCGCGAAGTACGTTGGACAACGTACGCGAACCGCGTTTCAGGTTGATCGCTCGGTCTACGACACGGTTCTCCTCGATCATGCGGCAGAGCTCGGTTGCGACGTGCGCCAAGGCCTCAAAGTCTCCGCGGTGAAGACGGACGACGACGCAGTTACCGGGCTGGAGCTTGAGTCGGGTGAAACCGTCAACGCCCGCTACTATGTCGATGCCTCCGGGAACAGTGGAATCCTGCGCCGCGCCCTCGGTATCGGTTGCCAATATCCCTCCACCTTGCGGAATATAGCGATTTACGATTACTGGCAAAACGCGGAGTGGGCATTCAAAATCGGAGTGGGTGGAACGTTCATTTCCGTTTTGTCGGTCGGATACGGCTGGCTGTGGTTTATCCCAATCGGGCCCACGCGTACGAGTATCGGATTAGTGGTGCCGGCCGAGTATTACAAGAAGTGCGGAAAAAACATCGACGAGCTCTACCTCCAGGCGCTTGGCGAAGAAGGGATTGTCCGGGACAGAATCAAGAATGCAACGCGTGAGAACAAACTCACGACGACGCGCGATTGGTCGTTTCTCGCGGAACGTCAGGCGGGACAGAATTGGTTCCTGATCGGCGAGTGTGCCGGATTTGCCGACCCGATCCTATCGGCGGGCGTCACCATGGCGCACATTGCTGCCCAGCAGTGCGCCTACACGATTCTGGAGCTGGACCGAAACAAGCTGGATGCCAATTGGCTGAAGCACGAATTCCAGGCGAGGCAGACACAGCGGATCAAGACGCACATCCGCTTCGGCGACTATTGGTACACCGCTAACGAGCAGTTCAAAGAGCTGAAGGAGTTCACCTTGACGCTCGCCCAGGATATCGGCTTGGAAATGAGTCCCGAAGCGGCGTGGGCCTGGTTGGCGAGCGGGGGCTTTATCGACGAGGAGTTGAGCTATGGCGCCGGCGGCTATTCGCTGGGCGCGATCAAGGCGATGAGCGATCATTTGGGCTCGGTCCGCACCGAGTCGCCGTTTGAGACGAACAATGTCTTCAAATTGGACATGACCGGCGCGAGTTGGAAGGAACGGGCCGATTACGCTCAGGGCCGGGTGAAGCAGAGCCAATCGTACGTGCGCGGCTCGAGTGTGCTGCCGGTCGATGGGCACTTCGACGTCGTTCTCGGACTCTTGCAGCGAACGTCGGACATCACGGATCTGATCGGCGTCCTCACCTCGTCGCTGGAAGCCCAGGTTCTAGACGTCGCGAGCCGCGAGGAAATGCTCCATCGCGCAGTTCAAGTCATCGAAGCCTTGGTGGCTGACGGCTGGGTGAAGTGTTCGTACAATCCGAATCGGCCGCTGTGGACTCCCACAGTAAAGGAAAGAACCGTTCGCTGGAACCAGGAACCGCTCACATTGACGCCCTGACCCCTATGTCGTCGACGCAACTGCTTGAAGTTGGTTCGATCCACTACCGGAACGGTCAGATTGACGCGGCGCGCGTGTGCTTTGTAAAGGCTTGCGAAGCAGCGCCGGAATCCGGCGAGGCACAGCTTTGGCTGTCCCGCGCACTTCGGAAACTTGGACGAAAGGAAGAGGCTCTCGAACATGCGGTTCGAGCCGATGCACTCGATCGAAACAGCCCCACGGTGCAACACCACCTTGGCCTTTGTCTGATGGATCTTCAGAAGTTTGCAGCGGCTGCGGATGCCTTCCAATCGGCGATCGCCCTCGATCCTGAGGTTGCGACGATTCACCATGGTCTCGGCTTGTGCCTTTGCGCTGCCGGCGAATTCGAGGGCGCGATTCGAGCGTTCAAGCGGAGTTTGTCGCTTGATCCATCGTCAAACACTGGACGGACAGCTTTGGCCGCCGCCGTGGCGAAGCTCGATTCGATCACCCGGGAAAGGAGGATTCTCTTACAGAGGGGTAAGAACCTGATAGCGGCCGGCAACTACAACGCAGCGGTCGTCCCGCTCGAGCGAGCTTGGAGCCTCGACGGCATTCCCTCGGAGGCCAGCGTCTTGTTGTCGCTCGCTCTACAGAAGTCGGGAAGGCTCGCCGAGGCGTGCGGGGTGGCTTCCGCTGCCGTGAGCGAAAACCCATCGGCCCCGGAAGCACTTGAACAGCTCGGTTGGGTCTGCCTTGACGCGAGCAGGTGTGACGAGGCGGCAACGTGGTTCAAGAAAGCGATCTCGGAGACGCCCAAGGGCATCTTCGCCTACCATGGGTTGGCGCAAGCGCTTCGAAGGCTGGAGCGGTATGTCGAGGAGGTTGGCGTCCTTCGCCGAGCACTCGATATCGACCCGAGCGATGAGTTGCTGCGCAGGAATCTTTGCGAGGCGCTGCTGCTGGTACCGGATGCATCTGCCGCCCTTGCGGAGGCAGTAGCTTTCGTTCGGATGCTGCCCGGGTCGTTCGAGGCCCGATGCTCGCTTGCGCAAAGTCACCTGGTCGCACATCGCTCCGATCTGGCCGAGGAGCAGGTCGCGGAGGCGCTGAAAATTGGACCCGCGAATGGAGGGGCGGCCTTTCGACTTGCGACGATTCTGCGGGCAATGGGCCGAATCGTGGAAACCGAAAGTTGGACACGCAAATCGATTGAGATGCAGCCGGTTCAAGGTTCCGCATATTCGCTGGTCTCGTACCTCAGAAGGGTCCGGTCGGAGGACGCCGGGAGGGTAGCGAAGATGCAGGAACTCTGCACGCACCCTGCCCTATCGGTAAACGAGCGCTCGCTTCTGCATTACGGACTCGGAAAGGCGCACGAAGATCTCGAACGGTTTGAGGAAGCGATGTCGCATTACGACGAGGCGAATCGGCTTGCGTACCTGTATCGATACGGAGCCGCGAAGTTCGACCGGCGATCGTTCACGGACACCACGGATCGGACAGTCGGGGCAGTTGAGGCGGTACGGGCTCGGCGGCGCAACAACGAGAGTTCGGCTTCGGACGTACCGATTTTCGTGTTCGGCATGATCCGCTCCGGAACCACGCTCGTCGACCAGATTCTGTCCAGCCATCGCGAGGTAGGTTCGGTCGGTGAGAGCCGTTTCTGGCTGGATCGAAGCACGGCGCTTCTCTTTTCACCAGGTAGGGATGACATTCTTGCCGCAGCCGGCGACTACGTTGCTTTACTCCAGCAGGGGGCGCCGGCCAAGAGGCGCATCGTCGATAAGATGCCGGGCAACTACCTGATCGCGCCGCTGCTCCATGCGGTGTTTCCCAACGCCAAATTCATCCATGTGACCAGGAATCCTGCCGACACTTGCCTGTCGATTTACACGACGATCAATCTGAGCCGGATCGATTGGGCACACGATAAGGCAAACATCGCGTTGGCTTATCGCGAGTACCTGCGAACGATGGTCCGTTGGCGTGCTGTGATCCCTGCCTCCGCGATAAAGGAAGTCGCCTATGAGGATCTCGTGGCGAATCCCGAGAGTGTCAGCCGAGATCTCGTAGCCTTCTGCGGAGTGGAGTGGGACGATGCCTGCATGAAGCCGGAGGAGAACAAGCGTTCTGTACTCACTCCCAGTGCATGGCAAGTTCGCCAACCGATCTATAAGACCTCGGTGGAGCGCTGGAAATCGTTCGAACCGTGGCTCAGGGAGTTCGCGCAACTGCGCAGATAGGATGTGAAGTTTCCTTCACATCCTATCTGGGTGTCCGCTACTTCATGTGCTGCCCGCCGAGGGCGCCGATAGCGGCATCCTTGGCGTTTTGAGGCATGTGCGGATTGTTCTTGATGTCTTCGATCATCTTCGCCTTTTTCTGATCCTGAGTCATCGCGGCGCGAGCCGCTTGCTCGGGAGTTTGTGGTCCATCGGCGTCCCCGCCTTTGCACCCGGCCGAGTCCAGGACACCAAACGCAAGAACCAAGCCGGCTAACAGCCTGATGCCTCGCATTGTTTGTCCTACCACAGTTGCCCCGCGGTGTTCAGAGCAAGCCCGGCAACGAAGATGTTCTTCGCGAACTTGATCTGGCCGATAGGCCATGCTTTGGAATGGCCGTCCTCGAAGGAGAACGGGCAGGTGTTTGAGTAACGATAGCGCGGCAGCATTCCGCATGAGGCCCAGTCCGCCCACGCGGTCGACTGACCCGGGCTGTCGCAGTTGCCGTTGAGATTGGCAATGTCGTCAACCTCGTCCGGGTACGTTCCGCCGATCTCCGGGCCAACTGTACTCGCCCAACCATACTCGTCGGTAATGAAGTAAATCCAACCGCCGATGTCGGCGCTGCGACCCTTCACCATGAACATGACCTGATCGACGGGGCTGGGGATAACGCTCGTCGGATTACCGGGATAGACCGTGGGGCTGTTGTTGCAGCTCTCGCCCCAGTTATCCGGCGCGAGATTGCGGTGAATGCCGTATGGGAAGCTCTGTTGGTCGGGCGCGCCAGGATCGACATAAACTCCGGCGGCTACGTCGCGAGTTGCAGAGCCGTTACCGGTGCCGTAGTTCAGGGTGGTCTGAACATTGCCGCTCTTGATATACGGATACAGGCTCTGCTCCCACGTCGTCAGCGTGTTGCCATTACCATAGGTCGTGCAGTACTGCGAGATGACGATGTTGTCATCGAAATCGTTCTCGTACATTTTCTCGGCGAGCGCCATCTGCTTCGTATTGCTTAGGCTGACTGTCTTTTTAGCGGCGAGCTTGGCCTGGGCAAATACGGGGAAAAGAATGGCGGCAAGAATGGCGATGATAGCTATAACAACAAGCAGTTCAATTAATGTGAAACCTCGACGTTTCATGAGTATGAATCTCCTTAAGAATGCGATGGCGAAGCGGACGAGGCAGGTCCAAGTGGCCCTGCACAGTGGCGAGTGTTATAAAAAGCGAGTCATGCCGTGTTCCCCAGCTTCAGATGCACGGGCAGAGAAGTGAGTGTTGGGACCGACTTCCCGTCGATCAGAGACATGAGCAAGTTGACCGCCTCCAAGGCAACGTTGCGCCAACTGGCTTGGATCGTGGTCAAGCGCATCTTGTGACCAAATACGATGTCGTAACCGTCGTAGCCAATCACCGCAACCTGTTCAGGTATGTCGATACCCAGCGCAACAAGCTGTTCACAAATCGCGATGGCGTTCTCGTCGTTCCACACGAACACCGCGGTAGCGCGATCCGATTCGCGCGTGAGGACTTTGATGTCGTGCGGGGACAGCAGAAATCCCCAGCCCTCGCTAGGGGTGATCGCGAGGCCCAGGTTCTGCGCCATCTCCGAAAAGGCTGCCAACCTTTCGTTTCCCGACCGCGTGTGAGCGATCGAAGTCACCACGTGCCGGTGCCCCGATTCATAGAGATACCTTGCTGCCATCGCGCCTCCCGCGCGGTCGTCTGAGCAGACCGACGGGATTTGATCGAATTGATCGGCAATCGCGATCACAGGAATCCGTGCTTCGCCAAGCAGCGCCAGCACCGGGTCCTTGGCCATTGCGTGCAAGATTAATCCGTCAATTGATTGGTTCCTTAAAAGGTCAGAAACCCGGCAGGCGCTGGATCCATCCCCGAAGGTGTGGACCAGCAGATCGACGTTGTTAGCCCTCGCGCCCTTGTAAAATCCGGCCATCATCTCGGTTGCAAAGGGACTGCCAGGGTGATCGAGCATAAATCCCGAATAGAGACCCAAGCGATTAGCCTTACCTGTGAACAGGGACCTTGTTACCGTAGATTGGCGATAGCCAATCATTTCGGCCGCCTCAATCACTCTCGCGCGGGTGGCTGCCGATACGCGGGTACCTGACCTTGATCCATTCAAGACGACGGACGCCAGCGATTCGCTGACACCCACAGATTTCGCCACGTCCTTTAAGGTCGCGGACTCATTTCGAGGCAATGTGTGGGCTTTGGTAAACATCGTCGTTTCCGCCATTAAATATGAACAAGTGGTTGTCTGCCAACGAACAAGCACTTGTTCACGACTTTTTTCGGGTTGCCGGAGAAAAAATGAAATCCCCTCGGCGTGATTAAGCCCTTAACCAAGGTATTTTCACCGGCTCTGCCAGCGGTGGCTCATTTACCGATAAATGAGCCGCGCTTTGTTCAGTCTTTGCTGGACTGAGGTCCCAGTTGGCCGCTTCTGGCCAGCGGTTGGCTCACTTGAGGGTACTCAAATGAGATGTCCTGGCGGCCATCGACGTAATAAGGCCGGCCGCCGTCGTCTTTTCCGTCCACTCCGAAGCTGTAAACAACGAAGCCGCTGGTTGTCTTTCGATAGGAAAGAGGCCGTTCAATGTACGGGTCAATCCCATCTAGGCCGGGCTTGGCCCAGTTCGCCGGGAAGTTGCCGGTCTTGCGACGCAGGTCTAGGATCTCGGCGCCGGCCAGGACCGTTCGACGCCGGGCCAGGCACTGCTCCCACACCTTGCTGCCGTCGAAATCGGGGCTGAAGTAGGGCGAAAGGTTAGCCAATCCCCTTTGTGCGTCGATTTCATTGACCAGTCGATCCAACGTGCGTCGCGCAGTCGGAAGGTCGCCCAGCTTGACCGGCTGGGCGGAATAGAGCGCCCGGTAGTTGGCGACCAGGCGTGAGTCGTTTAGGTCGGCGACGGAGTTTAGCCTGAGAAGGTAGTCCTCGGGCCCCGTGGCAACTACATAGTCGCCGTATGGATCGGGCTCCTTGTTTTGCCAATAGGGCAAACGCCTCAGCAGGAGCCGGGCGGCGACGACCTCGAAGCCCATCGAAAATCGAAGATCCGGCAGGGGACCGAGGGCGTTCACGACTGATTTTGCAAGTTGGGTTGAAGCCATGCTCCCATGAGCGAGACGCATCAGCTTTGCAGCCTCCGTCAGCACGAGGTTTTCCATCGCCATTCGACAGAAGACGGCTATCAAAGCGGGTTCCTCCGACGTGAGCCGCCCTAACCGAGCGACGATCTGCAAGGTCTTGTCGGCCGCGTCGAACCGACCCGACTTCGCTTCGGAGTCGGCCCGCTTGACCAGGCACTTGCTTATTCCCTTAAGGGGGCCGAACTCGGGAAACTGTAGGTCATTGCCAAGATCCCATCTTCTATGCGCGTCGAAGTGAGGCCGTCGCGAGGCCGCTTCCGCCATGTCGAACACCGGCTTTAGCTCTTGGAGTGCCGCGGTGACCTTCGCCTCCGAAGGCGGCGTTTTCGAATATTGGGTCAAGACATCCATGGGCGCGTCCGGCATGCCTTCGGCAAGCGCATAGGCGTTCACGATCAGGTTGACCGCGTTCTCGTCGTCGGGAACCGGCGGCCGCTTCAAGTCGTCCGGCACCACGGGCAGACCCTCCGCGCGCGCCAACTGCAACTGCGCTTGCAACTCATCGCCTGAGGTCGTCAAGCCCAAATGGCGCGCCTCCAGCCACAGCCCGCCGCCGACAACTACGAAGGTCCCGGCCACCCACCAAATCCAACGACTCACTCGCATCGACAGACTCTAGGGATACGCGAAGGGAATGTCGTACCGCTCGTCGCCGTTGCCCCGGTTCCTGGGCCTCCCACCGTCGTCCTGCCCATCCCGGGCGACGCTATAGAGCAAGAAGCCGTTGGTGGTCGGCCTGTAAATCAAAGGCTTCTCGGTGAACGGATCCTGCCAATCCCCGGTCTCGCCGAGAAGCTTTGCCGGAAACACTCCGTTCTTGTTCTTGTATTCCAGCAGGTCCAGTGATGCCAGCAGCACGTTTCGGTTGGCCTCCGAATCGCCGATCGCGCCCGCCAAGCCCCCAAAAACGGGGGCAAGAAGCTCCGTCAAGCCGTACGTCCAGTCCTTTCCGACTTTCTTACTCATGTCGGCATCGACGGCCGCGAAGCTCTTCGTCATCGACACGATGGAAGCCGGATTCTGCGACAGAGCCTGATACAACTGGCGATAGACCTCCGTGTAGCGGAGTTCATACACGTTCCGAACCACCGCGAGACTTGCCAACCGAGTGACCCCGTTTCCGCCATCGGAACCAAACATGTCGGCGCTTTGCCGCTTGTTAGCCAGCATGCGAACCGCCAGCCGACCCATCACGAACTCCGACCGGATTGCCGGCCGAACGTCCGGCACCGGCCCAAGATCCTTCAGAATGCCTCTGGCACGCTTGAGAACTGCAGGGTCGCCGCCGTGCGCGCGAACAAGCCCGCCGAGGACATCGCACACCTGCATGCGCATTCCAACCTGCACAAGCAAGCCGATGATTATAGGATCTTGGCCGGCGAGCGCCGACAACTTGGCGGCGGTATCGATCCAGTGAAGTGCCTCACCGACGTTTCCGCTCATCGAATCTGACTTGGCTTTCAAGAGAAGCAACGACACGCATCCCTTCTCGTCGGCAAACTCGGGAAACAATAGCGCGGGTCCGTCCTCCCAGCGTCGGTGAAAATCGATCTTAGGAAGCTTCACCGCACGATCGAGGGCTTCGAAAAGATGGGTCAGTTGGCCAAGAATCGGTCGGATCTCTTCGATCGCAGCCGGAGTCTCCGATGAGATGCCCCTACTCTCACGAGACAGCTCGCTCACGCGCTTGCCGTCCGGCGTCTGGCGCCATCCCTTCAGTTCCTCCAAGGCCTCATGGAGCAGAGGCGCCGCATTCTGGGAGTCGGGAACGAAGGATGCGCTTCGAATCTCATCCGGGCCAAGGGCGAGCCCATCGGATTTCGCCAGAACCAACTCGTGGTCGAGATCGGCTTGCGCATGCCCCAGTGTAGAAAAGTGCCAAGCCGTCCAACCACCCAGCAACACCAGGCCAGATACCCCCAACGCGGAAATCCTCTTGAGGTTGCGTCCTTGTCGATCGGAAGCAGACATGTTATAACCGGAGACCGGGGCACGGTCCCGAATGGTTCTCAGGCCGTGTTCGAGAGCTTGCGTCGGGCGTAACTTGCGCTTCGCTCAACCCAGAACAGGAAAGATTCTCGGTTGTCGAGAACCTCGCGCGGCATCCGCACGTATTCGCGCATCGGCTCAGCGTCTTTGTCGGGGCGCATTGGGCCGGCGCCAGGAAGCTTCATGGCCTCCTCTACGTCCTCGGGGCACAGCTTGAGCCCAATATCCTCGCCCACGAGGAAGGCAAACATTTTTTCGCCAGTGTAGACGCCCATCCCGCCAAACATACGGCGCGCTCTGACGTCGTAGGCTTCGGCGGCCCGCATCATTTGTTCATAACGAAGTGGGCGATAGACCATGTCGTTTCCTGTGCCACCCCTTGGGAAATCTCTGCTTCGAGGACGGTGGCACTAGGTCCAATCCGATGGACCAGATTTTACCACTTTGGACACAGTTTTTGGAATCGCTGCCGCCGGCTCAACCGTCTAGTGGAATCCCATCGCGACCCGGCATGTGTCGCAGCTAGCCGGAATGGGCTCTTGGTCGACAAGTTTGCGGTGGATAAGCGACGTCGAAATGCAGCCTAATTGCTTGGAGTCGTACGACACTGGTTGATTGTCGCCGAGCACGTAAACCGACTCGGGCGGAACGATGTACCATCGCCAGTCGAGGGTGGACATCTTGGAGTGGACCGAAGGACTGAGATTAATCATGTCGATCCAGTGCTTAGCCATCTTCACTTGGAGGATCTTGTCACCAGCCATAAACGCGATTCTCTTAACAATTGGACCAGTCGCCATATCGATTACAACCACGTCGCCTCGGTGTATGTCGGTGGCCTTAATCGGCTCCGTTAACGCAATGGAGTGATTGCTGTAGGTCGGCTCCATCGAAGTTCCAACAAACATCATCGGCCGATAAGGCTGAAAATAGAATATTCCAGCCAGTCCAAGTCCTATTCCAGCCTTAATGGCGGTTGCAGCCGAGACGTGTGAAGGGATCATGTTAACTTTTTGTTAAATCTTAACCATTAGAGGATAGGAAGTGAGACGCCCGACGATAAGCGATTGTTGCGATTCGCCTGAAAATGCGGGACTTCCGGGTCAGCGGCGGCGCATCGTTTGGGCAGAATGGCGCACGGCGGTTCCGGTAACGTATGGAGATGGAACACCGCCGGCTGGTAGTCATCGACGGCTATTCGCTTCTATATCGCGCGTTCTTTGCCACGCGATACCTCAGCACGGCGGATGGGCGGCCGACCAACGCGCTCTTTGGATTTACGTCCATGCTGTTTCTCCTGCTGGAGAAGGTCAAGCCCAACGCGATCGTGGTGGCGCTGGATGCGCCCGGAAAGACGTTCCGGCATGCAGAATATGTCGACTACAAAGGCACGCGCAAAGAGACCCAACCGGAGCTGAAGGTCCAGTTAAAGGAGGCGCGCGAGTTCATCAAGGCGCTGGGCATCCCATCGATCGAGATCACCGGATTCGAGGCCGACGATGTGGTCGGCACCATCAGCAAGCTCGCCGAGCAAAACGGTTACTTCACCACGATTGTCACCGGGGACCTGGATTCGCTACAGCTCGTGGACGAATGCGTGTCTGTTCTCACCTTGAAGCAGGGCGTTACCGATACCGTCACCTACGGGCCCAAGGAAGTTGTGGAGCGGTACGGCTTCGGTCCCGCGCACATCACCGACATGAAGGCGCTCAAGGGTGACACGAGCGACAACATCCCCGGCGTTCCCGGCATCGGCGACAAAGGCGCCGCCGACCTCATTCAGCGCTTCGGCTCGATCGAACAGTTGCTGGAGCGGTACGACGAGGTCGACCCCAAGTATCAGAAGAAGATCGACGGCTTCAAAGATCAGATGGTGCTGTGCAAGCACTTGGCCACGATTGTTCGCGACGTCCCCTTGACGTACGACTTTCAGCCGTTCGTGCTCACCCAAGAGCAAATGGACCACGCCATCGAAATGCTGGAGAGCTTCGAATTTCGATCTCACGCCCGGCGGGCGCCGATGGTCCTTGGCCAGTACCTCGAGGCCAACGCCGGCGAGCCGGAGACTCCTATCGTGGAGATCGAGGCCGACAAACTGGAGATCGAGTTACTGCGGCTGGACGTGTACGAGCAGCTCATTGGTTTCGTCGCCGGCAAGCCCTATTCGATCTTCTTCCAAAACGTCTCGGCAAGAAGCGATCTGTTTGAAGATGCCGACCGAGTCGCCCACGTAGCGATTGGCACGCAGGTCCGCGAGGTGCCCGAGATCCAGGCGCTTAAGCTGCTAAATGACTTTGCCGAGCTTGCAACTCTCCACGACTCCAAGCCGATCTATCGCAGGCTCGACATGCGCTTGCCGGCGCCTGGGTTCGACACGCTTTTGGCGGGGTACGTATTGCGCTCGGAGCGCACTTCGTACGCGCTTCGCGATCTGGTCCAGGCGTACCTGGACGTCTCCCCTCCCTCCAACGCCGCCGAAATGGCCGCCGCGCTTTACCTACTGAAGCCCGTCTTGGCCGACCGCCTGGAAAAGGAGTCGCAGCTCAGCGTGTTGCAAGACATCGAGCTGCCACTCGTGCCGATCCTTGCCGAGATGGAGAAGGTCGGTATCCGCACCGACCGTAATCAGCTTCGCGAGTTCAGCAAGATGCTGGAGGTGACGATCGATCAGACGACCCGGCACATCTACGAATTGGCCGGCCAGTCGTTCACCATCGGCTCGCCGAAGCAGCTTGGCGAGATTCTGTTCGAGAAACTCAAGCTGCCCGGTGCGCAAAAGAACAAGACGGGCTACGCGACGGGCGTCGAGGTCTTGAGCCTGATCGCGGCCGAGCACGAGATTGCGCAAGAGGTCTTGAACTGGCGCGAACTGACGAAACTGAAGTCGACTTATGCCGACTCGCTTGAGAAGCTGATCCAGCCGGACGGGCGGATCCACACCACTTACAGCCAAGCGGTAGCCGCGACCGGGAGACTTTCGTCGAACGATCCGAACCTTCAGAACATTCCGATTCGAACTGAGCTTGGCCGCGGCATCCGCAAGGCGTTCGTTGCGACAGAGGGCTACCAGTTCGCTTCGCTCGACTACTCCCAAATCGAGCTGCGGGTCCTTGCCAGCATGTGCGGCGAGCCGGCGTTGGTCGACGCATTCGAGCGTCACGTCGACGTTCACACGGTTACCGCCCAGCAGATGTTCGGGCTCGGCGAGGGCCAGGCGACCAAAGAGCAGCGTCGCCTGGCGAAGATGCTCAACTACGCGGTGCTCTATGGCGTCAGCGAGTTCGGCCTTGCCCAACAGCTCGGCAGCGGGTTCAGTATCGCGGAGGCGAAAGAACTCATCCGGCTCTACAACGAGCGCTTCCCGACCGTGCTGGACTTTACAAAGAGCATTATCGGGGAGGCAAAAAGCAAGGGCTTTACGACGACGATGACTGGCAGGCGCCGAAACTTCCCCGACATTCACGCCCCGAAGATCATGGAGCGCAAGGCCGCCGAACGTCAGGCGGTGAACGCGCCGATCCAGGGAACTGCGGCGGACATGTTGAAACTCGCGATGATTCACGTCGACAAGCACATCGCGGGAACCTCGACGCGGATGCTGCTCAACGTCCATGACGAACTGGTGTTCGAGATCACGCCGGGCGACGAGATTATCGAGGGGATCCGCCACGACATGGAGTGCGCGCTCCCGCTCAAGGTGCCGGTTGAAGTCGACGCGAAAGTCGGTCCTGACTGGAACGAAATGAAAGCTGTTCTAGCGTAAGACGTCCGACCATTCTTCCGGTTGCTCGGCCCGTTTTCGGCGGAAGCGGGCTTTGCCGGACAGGGTGAGCAGCGTAAGGGCGATGGCCATCACGGTAACGGCGGCAAGCACCATCAGCGCGTTTTGAATGACGATGCTTTTTTTGCCGGTGAGGGGATCGATGTGGATGCACCCGAAGAAAATGTCGGCCGACTTGATACCGAGTTGGCCCTTGCGCGCGATCTCGATGTTATCGGAGATCGCCTTTGCCTTGTACTGCGCCCCTGTGATGTAGCTCGACACAATTCCGGTCTGGGTGACAAACATGAGCCCCGCCGGATGATTCACGTTGTCCTTGTCGCGATCGTAAGTGTAGTAGAAACCCATCGGGTTGGTGACCGCGTGGATCTGGTCCAAGGTTCCGGTAAGGAAGTGCCAACCGGCTCGGGTGGGTTTCAGGGTCGTCGACGTCGCCAGCGTCTCCGCGAGTTTCGCGTTGGCAAGCTCAGGGGTTTCGATTGGATCGATTCCGACGACGATCACGTCGAAGTCCCGCCCGACACGCTTGTCCCTCATGGTGTCCAACGTTTCCACGAGATTCGCGAGTTCGACGCTGCAGACGCCGGCGCACCTGTAAAAGATGGCGAGCACGAGCGCCGGGCGCTTGCCGAGGAGGCTGCCGAAGGTCACATCGGCGCCGGTCTGGTCTTTAAAAGGCGCGTCCATCGGGATCTGGTTGCCGATCCGCTGGATGATCTTGACGTGAGAAAGGTCCACGTTCGGCGGCACCACCGCCGTAGCCTGTTGGAACCCACCCTGAGCGACCGCGACCGTCGCCGTGGCAATCGCCGCAAAGAAGGCGAAAACGCGGGAAAACCTCACGGTTTATTGTAGACGGATTGGAGAGGCGCGGGGGCGAGAAGGCGCGCCTCCACGCCTCTCCCCTCCACGCCTCCAATTGAAAGGAGGAAAAGCTCTCATCCTCCGATGCGCCGCCAAATCCGGGCGGATTGGATTCTCACCTTCAACACCGCCGACCTTACTGCCCTTGCCGACGCTCAAACAGCGCCAAAGATCTCAGTGCCGTAAGAGCCCGCGAAGTAAGGTGTTGGAAAACTGGGGCAAGGGAGCATATAGTAAAGGCATGAAACTCCGGTCGATGTCGATTCTCGTTCTTGCCGTCCTCCTGCCCGCCGCCGGCTTGGCTCAGGACAAGTTCCCAGATGTGCCGAAGAACCACTGGGTCTTCGAGACCATGGCCAAGATGAAGAAAGACGGCTTGCTGGTTGGATATCCGGAAGGATTGTCCTCCCACCCGCAAAGCCCCGGAAGATACGTCCTCGCCGTGATGACTCACGCCTGTTTCACGGAGCTGCGCTTACTTGGGCAAGAACTGCAAAAGACCGCCAAGGCTCCTGGAGTCATGGCAAAGGGGCCGGAGGCCGACAAAGCGTACAAGGATGCAGGCGACGATGCCCGTCGCTTAAGGGCGATCGCCTCGAGGGACGAACCGTCTCTCGCGAAGCTCATCAAGGAGTTCAAACCCGAACTCGACAAGCTCGGCGCGGACGGCGACAAGGTGTCGCGAGAGCTCTCAGAGGTGTGCAACGAAATTCGCCACACCCAAGTCAGCAAACCTGCCTCGGCCGTGGCCTCAGACTCTTTTCTCGACGTGCCGGATAATCACTGGGTTTTTGAGGCGATGCTCAGATTGACGAAGGACGGACTCATGGTGGGCTATCCCGTCGGATTCGTGGGTCGCGATGGGCAACGAGCGAGCAGGTACGAATTCGCAGTTTGCTCATACGCTTGCTTCTCGAATCTAAAGTCTGTCACCAGCCACCTCGTCAAGTGGACGCGAGCTCCGGGGCTCGTCGCCGCCGGCCCAGCCGCGGACAAGTCGTACAGGGACACCCGGGATCAGCTTCAGATCCTGAAGAACGACATCGCCACGTGCGAGCCGCTTCTGGACAAGCTGTTCAAAGAATTCACCCCCGAACTTAAGACACTTGGCGTCGACACCGCGAGCCTGCCGAAGGATCTTGCTGCAGTTTGCAGTGAGGTCAGGGGTTGCCAGGTGAGCGCACCAGGCTCCGCTCTGGGTCAATTCCGCGACGTTCCGACGGGCCATTGGGCCGCCCAGGCAGTGCTCGATCTTCGAAGACTCGGCATCGTCCAAGGCTATCCGAACGACGATCGGTTTTCGGGAAGTTAAGCCTCACATCACTCCGTTTCTCCACTTCCCTCTCCGTGGCCATCAGTGGCTCCAGTCATCAAGGCGGGGCCGGCGCCCGTTCTGCCGAAGGGATGAACCGCCGATGGGTCCGAAGGGATCACATCGGTAGCGGTGACCGCGTTAGGTTGGGGTCGACCTTGAGCGGCTGGTGGTTCCTCATTCGTGCCAGGAGGGACTGATAGTGCTTGAACCCGGCGGACGATGGATCGCGCGGTAGAGCGTGGGCTTCGGCTTGGCGCTTGGCGGCGTCCTCGGCGATTCGGTCTCGTTCGATCGCGCCACGTGCGCGAAACTCTTGAGGGGCTCGTCCGCACCGCTCGGCCAGGAGGGGCAGCCACTTGTGGGCGTATTGCACGTGGCTTGTCTCGTCGATGATGTCGAACAGCACCATTTCCGCCGACTCCAGATCGCCGGCCGCCTTGAAATCATCGTATGCCTCTTTCTTCACCGTGAAATGCCCGGTTTCGGCAACCATGCCGATCGAGAACACTTGCTCGTAAAGCTGCTCGGGACTTAAGGGCTCGCAACGCTCGCCGTTGCTGTCAGGGCCCTCAAAGTTTGGCGGCATCGATTGATCGTAATAGCTATAGCCGACGTCGGGTAGATCGATCCCAAAGTCCAGAAGCCTCGATCGCCCGCTGTCGCCGTGGCGGCTTTCGTCCCACAGGTGCCGAGACAGGTCGCGGATGAACTCCCAAGGCATCTGCCAAGCGTCGTAGATCCAGCGGAGCTGGTCTTCCGCCAGGTTCATTTCTCGCATGTATCCATAGCACCAGAAGAGTCGTCGCGCCTCCAAATCGTAGGCAAAGTCACCATACATAAAGGGCGTCCAGTCACAACGAGGCTCGCTTCCGGCAGGATGGCGGGCTTTCGACAGCAGCCGGAAGCCGGTACGCACACCCGCCGGCAGAGCCTCGTCTCGAACGGGAACCGGATTGGACAATTCGCCAAGGCCTGCAAGCGTCACCCGAAACTGCGCGGCATAGCTCGAATCGGTGACGTGGGGCCGGCGCCGGCGGCGTTCGCGCAGCCACAACCGTTGCTGCTCCTTGATTCGAACCAAGTCCTGAACGAGGGCGATCGTCGGGGCATCGTGGACCGGGTGCGCATGTTCGACGTAATTCACGTACGCCCGAACCATCGCGTCGAGCAACAACTGGTAAGTGCCGTTGAACGCGTCCTCGGCGGACGGCGCCAGCAGTACCAGGTTCACAAACCTCTCTAGCTCGGCGGAAACCGGAGCATCGACGTTTTGATGGCTGCCCAGGAACTCGCAGGAGCGATCTCGCAGCCGCTGGACGGCTTCGGCTTGCTCCCAGACATGCCTGCTGATCGCGACCTTATCCTCCCAGTCGGCGATCCACCTTCCCCAGGCGCAGATAAGCCGCTGAAAGCTTCGCTCAAGGTACTGCCAATCGCTCAGGAAGGCGACCACCAATGGCTTCTTGCCCGTGACCGAATCAACTTGTGATCGAGCGTTCATGGCTACGGCCGATTATGCCACCGCGCCATGGAATCGGCGACTAGGCGCGGCGTAGCTCGAAGGTCTGGGTGGGGTGAGACTTGCTGCCGGTAAGGGCGGAGGCCGGGATTTCATAGGCGCCCACAATGGCAGTTCCTTCCGCGTTCACACGGCCGGTGTACTGGATGAGCTGATTGAGCGTGCGGGTCACTTGCTCCACGTCGCCCTCGCAGAACGAGTATTCACACGGGCCTGCGTAGGTCTTCGTGAAGCTGACTTTGTCACCCGTGATCGTGCCCTCGAGAATGCTGTCGGGAAACAACGAGATGCGGTAGGTGCTGCTCGGATGGTCCAGCAAGTATTGGCGAGCTTTCCGCTGGCGGATCCAATTCATCGACTTCAAGTTGCTTGTCAGCACGTCGGCATACGGCCACTCTCGCACAGGGTTCAGGTCCTTCATTCGTCCGGTGACGCGGTTTCCGTCCACCTCGAACCAGACCTCGACGGGAAACATGTTCTCCTCCCGGTCAGACGAAGTCCCCGTCGTTTGCCCGTAAATCTCCTGAACATAATGCCCAACCCAGTGCCCTTCAATCCCCATATCCAGATTTTAACCGGATTTAACCGGGTAAGTCCCAGTTGTTGCTAGACGGAAGGCAACGATCACCATTCGTCAGCTCCCGAGCGTACGATCCATTTTCGAAAGAACGGGTCCAGTTTCTCAAAATCGACAGCCTTTGAGGAGGGCGGTGTGAGAAGTCGCAGCCGTTCGATCTCTGATGGGATGAACCGGTCCAATGCGGATATCCTGGGGCCAAGCATCACCCCAATCACTTCTCATTCTGCCATCGCCACCGGGAGCTCGTACGAGCCAAAAACAAGGACGACGCGTCCTTGATCCACTCGCGGATGACGCATCCGCGCTCCATCTACGAAGAAATTCGTATTTAGGCTTGGCATTCTACGAAAGCCTTCGTATAATGAGCGAAAGCCTATGGATACTCGACCGACGAACAAGGAAATGGAGATTCTTCGCGTGCTTTGGCAGCGCGGACCGAGCTCGGTGCGCGACGTGCATGCCGAACTGGCGGAGCGAAACGACACCGGCTACACGACGGTGCTGAAGCTGATGCAGATCATGGCGGAGAAGGGACTCGTCGCCCGCGACGAGGAGAACCGCGCCCATATCTACTCGGCAAGCGTCACCGAAGCCGACGCGCAAAGTACGCTTGTCGACGACCTCGTCGCCAAGGCGTTCGGCGGATCGGCGCACAAGCTGGCGCTGCATGCCCTCGGTTCGAAGCAAGCCACGCAGGAGGAGCTGGACGAAATTCGCGCCCTCCTCGATCAAATGGGAGGAAAAAAGTGAACTCGTCACAGACGCTTGGATGGACACTTGTCCATTCGGTTTGGGAGATTGCAGCGATCTCAATGTTGTTTTGCGTCGTCCGATTGGCCTCGAGCGGCGCCTCCGCGAAGATTCGATACGTGGTGGCGCTGTCCGCCTTGGCACTGTGCCTCGTCGCACCGGTCACGACGTTCTTCGTGCTGACTCCTGCCCATGCCAAGGCTTCAGCTTCCCTCGCGGCGCGGCCGGCAATCTTCACCCGGTCCATGCGCGAGCAGATCACGAACTATCCGGCGGCGATCGGCCCTTATTCGCCGGTAGTAAGGAAGCTAGGACGGCAGATCGACCCGATCCTTCCCACGATCGTCATCTGCTGGCTGTTGGGGTTATGTCTGATGTGCCTTCGCCTCGCTGGGGGCCTGTGGGTTGTCGAGCGCATGAAGCGAAAGGCCATGACCGGATTGGAGTCGCGATGGCAAGAACTATCCGATTCGCTGGCTAGCCGGATGCGCATTCGACGGCCGGTACCTCTGATGGAATCGGCCAATTTGTCGACGCCGGCGGTGATCGGCTTCTTCAAGGCGACTATCTTGCTTCCGGCCGGCATGGTCACCAAGCTCACCGTGTCCGATGTCGAGGCGCTTTTGGCCCACGAGCTTGCCCACATTCAGCGGTTCGACTACGTCGTCAACTTTGCCCAGTCTGTTTTGGAGGCCGTGTTGTTCTATCATCCCGGCGTCTGGTGGATCTCGGCGGTAGTGCGAGCAGAGCGCGAGCACTGTTGCGACGATGCTGCCCTCGCTGTCCTCGACGACCGCGAGCAGTATGCCCGCGCCCTGATGAGCCTGGAACAACTGCGTGTGGCCACCCCTCGCCTGGCAATGGCAGCGGCGCGCGGATCGCTGCTGACTCGAATTCGGCGAATCGTGCTGCCTCAACAGCGTCGGATCACCCCTGCGTCGGCGTGGGCGACAATCGTCCTCGCGGTAGCGATCTCGGTTGGCTTAGCTGGGTCGATTCACGCGAGACGGCAAGATGTCAAGCGTTCCACGTCAAAGCCGGCGGTAGGGAAAGAGTTTGTCGGCCAGGTCATCGATCTTGAAGATCACCCAGTTGCGGGAGCCACCGTGCTCGCAGCGGTCATGAGCTACACGCCCGGGCTGTCGGGCCCGGTTGTCGAATCGACGACGGACGCGAACGGCGAGTTTCATCTGCAGCAGGGGCAGCAATGTGTAGCTTTCAAGCAGGGGCTCGGATTTGGAATAGCCAACTGGAGGAAGGGAAAACCAGCCATACGGTTGCTGCCGGTCAAGCCGCTTCACGTGCATGTAGTCGATCGCTCAGGAGATCCCATCGCCGGCGTAACGATCGGTCCAAGATCCATCGGAGCGCCCTCGAATTTTGCGAGCTTCCCAGAGGATTCAGAGATGTTCGCAAGAATGGGAGCGAAAACGGACGCAGCCGGTGATGCAACGATCGAATATATTCCTGCCACCGGCAGTGTGCTCCTCTCTGTTGCCGACGACCAATTCACTGTCCAAGGGCGGACCGGCTTCCTGAAGGCGCGTCCAGACGACCGCGAAGTGAAGTTGGTGCTTGTTCCGGCAGGGCAGGTTGAAGGCACCGTGACGGGAAGTCGCTGGCAGGGGATAGGCAAGTCAATCTTCGCAATCCGGTCTGACGATCAAGGGCGCGGCCTCGCGTTTGCCGGCCCGGATGGCCACTTTCAGTTGAAACATCTGCCGGCGGGAGAGATCTTCCTACAAGCTCGACCGATGATCTCGAACTATTACAACTGGTCCTCCGCGGAAACTCACTTGACTGTCGTACCGGGAAAGCCGCAGCACGTCGACCTTCGGCTCGACTCCGGCATTCCAACGAAGATTCGGATTGTCCAGCGTGGAACGCACCCGATCGAGGGACTGAACGTGTCGGTTCTTCCGGTAGGAGAAAGGGGCTTGGAGGAGGCTGCGGGACGAACCGATAAGGACGGCGAGTTCCAATGCTTCCTGACTCCCGGCAGCCATCGAATCGAATTCGAGCAGTGGACCCGCAAGATCTCCCAGGTCATTGACGTACGTGAGGGCGACGGGGCCCTCCTGACCTTTCACGCGCCCATCGACGAGCCCGACGCAAGGATCGTATGCAAGCTCTTCGACGCCGACGGCAAGCCGCTCGGCGCGACCACCGTGGTGGTTGAGTGCACGGACTTTGACGGCAAGCACGTTAAGCAGGACTGGGTCACAAGCATGTACGGGAAAGCGGTCGTCTTCCTGCCGCAGTCTCGAGTGAAATCGATGTATGTGCACGCGAAGTCCGGCAGCCAGGTCAGCGATCCGATCATCCGCCCGAAGGACGGCGTCGCTGAGGTGCATCTGCATCGCCAGTAGCTTTGCGAAGAAGCTCGCACAAACGTGCGGATTCTCGTAAAGTGATTGGAGATGGTTGCCACTCTTGCCGCGATTTACCTCGGGTTTTGGACGCCATCAGCGACGGCTTACTCTCTCGCCGGCTGGCAACAGCCGGCGAGGACGATTCCCAAGAGTTCGCCGGACTACGATCCGGACGAGGAGTTTCCGACGCCTGCGCAATTCGCCAAGTGGCGCCTGCCGCACGTTACGATCTATTCGTCGTTTTCGGCGGTGGCGCCGAAGATTTCGGGCGATGAGAGGAACGTGACCTTCACGTTCACGATGGGATTGCGAAATGACTCGCTGCGGCAAATCGCGGAGGTAGACGTGGTTGGAGCCATGTTGTCCAAGGCAACGCACAAGGCGGTTGCCCGCTCGAAGCCGGTCGTGTTCAAGCAATTCGAGAACCTGACCATCCCGCATATCGGAGCACTGGAGCCCTATGCGCTAACCGCAGGTTCTTCCATGACCGGCGAGTTCACCGTCCCAACCGAAACTTGGCGGACGGATACCTGGCTCGAGCTACAGGTCACGCGCGTCGTTCCGGTGGCGAATACGAGCAACTACCACGACATCGGTAATTTCATCGACTTTGTTGTCAACCAACATACTGCCGATGTCGAGCGGGCCGTCTTGAAGGATCCATCGCTCGTGCACGCTCACGACTCAGTAGGTACGAATCCGATCCTGGTCGCGGTGGCTTACGGTACGCCACGGCTATGCCGCTTTCTCTTGGCGCATGGCGCCGACATCCACGCCAAAGGCAGCCGAGGAGAAGACGCGATGCTTTACGCCGTGTCGGGCGGCAACCCGAAGCTGCTCGACTTCGTATACGAGCACGGATTCAGCGTCGACCCCAAGACCGAAATACCCCTCAAACGGGCGGCCAATCTCAACACGGTACGGGCGGTCAAATGGCTCATCGCGCACGGCGCAAAGATCAACCGAGCCGACTCGGCGGGCTATACGCCGATTTCGGTCGCGATATTGTTCGGCAACATGGACGCATTCGATGCGCTTCTAGCGGCCAAAGCAGACGTCCATTGCCACACCAAACAAGGGTTGGGACTGATCCAAGTGGCGCTGCCGAATCCGCAGTTTCTTCCGAAGCTGCTGGCGGCGGGGATCTCGGTCGACGACCCCAACCCAAGGAATAAGCAGACATCGCTGATGACGGCCGCTTGGTTCCAGAGTGGATCGATTCAATGGCTTCTCGATCACGGGGCAAACGTCAATGCGAGGGACAGCGAAGGCCGGAGCGTGTTCGACTACGCGAAGATGGGGAACACCCTCCACACGGACCGATTCTTTCGGGAGTTGTACGGGGATCTCAAGCGATACGGCTGGCGCGATAAGTAGCTTTGTCAGATTCGTTGCCCGTGCCGTGCCCGCCAGGCCTCACCTAGAATCTCGACAGTCCCGTCCTCGACTACGATGCCGGCGCTGTCGGTGAGGGCGATGACCTCGCTCGGGAACGACGCGGAAAAGGTGGATAGTGCCTGGAGATGATCACGCGAGCCCTCGCAGTGGGGAAACACGGCGAAGTCCACCAGGCCAAGGCCGGACGTATCGTCTAGACCTGGATACGGCTCATCTCCGCAGAGAAGCGAACTTGAAATGTCGGGAGTCATCAAAATCGCGCCGGCGCTGACGCCGATGAGAACTCCGCCGTTCTGCACGTATCGGCGAAGCTCGGCTCCCATTGCGTGCTTTCGCAGCCAATACAAGAATTGAAAGGTATTTCCCCCTGTCAGATGGATCGCGTCGCAAGCCAAGAGCTCAGGCAGCTGCGAGGCATCGAACTCATCTTCGAGACCGAAGAAGCTCAACTCTGCGCCGTAGCGCGAGTAGTACGGCTCAAGGGCAGTGAACCATGTGCGCTCCGGGTCCGGGCTCGAGGGGATGTAGCCGATCCTCGGCTTCGGCGGCAGCATTGCAAAGAGCCGCGCGTCGATGGCGTCGGTGACGCCGGCGATCTGGTTGCTATAGAGGGCGAGATTCATTGGCGTACTTAGGCCTCCGGCTTACTTCCCGCGCCCAGCCGGCGAGCAGCGGCGTCGCCGAGCCAGCGGAACTCTTGGCGAACGGCCCGCCCGAGGCCGCGGAGGACGGCCCAACCTGGCGAGCCATCGCTGAAGGCGGCGGCGATGGCGTAGAGGGTGCCCAAAGAGAATTCTTTCTCCTTTGAAATCACGTAGATCGGCTCCCAGTATTGGGGCCGGAACTTCATCTTGAATTTGTCCAACCCGTCGAAGTTGTAAAACCGGCGGCCATGCGCCCGCACCCACCCCATGAGGAACTTGAGCCATGCGGGATTGGGCTTGGCCGCCGGAATGCCGTGCAACGACAGCGGCACGATGCCCATGGTGACGTACTCCGAACCGGAGGCGGCGACTGCCCGAATGGCGGTGTCCATAAGGATCTCGACCGTTCCATTCGGCGCACGCAAACCGCGCGGAAACTGTTCGGTTAGCCAACCATTGCGCTCGGGAACCGGCGAAAGAACGAGAAACCCGACCGGCCGGCCTCGCCGCTCGGCGACGAACACGCGGCGCCCTTCCAGGCACCCCAATGTCTCGGGCTCCACAAGGAAGTGCATAGGAGGAAGACCGCGGGTTTGCAACCACTCGTTGAGGCATCTCTTTAACTCGGGATTGCCTGAAGCGATCGCACAGGCCCACTCCTTCACCTCTACCCCTTTGTTCGCCGCTCGATTTCGCTGGGCTCGGAGGGTTTTATCGGCATCGAAGATCGCCGCCCAGTGCTGGGGATTCCAACTCGGTTGGGCGCCCACGCTCACCGTCGAATAGCCGGGACGGCCGTGAAGGCACCGCCGCATGCGAGCCTCCGCCCCAAAATAGCAGACCCGGTGGCCCGCCCGCGCCGACTCGGCTTCCCAAGCGTTGACGACGTCCTCGATCTCCTCCTCGGGGCAAACCGGGGCGCCGGCGACTACCCGGACACCCTTCCGAACCACGTACCCAACCATTGCATCGCCGGTCGGCGCAAACCACCGTTCGATGCCTGGGTTCAGAATCTGGAAGCAAGTACTGTTCCAGCCGAACCGAAGCACGAGTTTTCGGGCGATTTCGATCGATTCGTCAGTCATTTGAACTCGCTACCAGCAATTTTCCCTGCAATCGACGCGCCCTGCGCACCGTAAGCAATTCTTTAGACCGCGCGCACCCAAATGAGCGACATCCTAGGCATTCACCATATGTCGGCAATCTGCGGGCCGGCTCAAGAGAACCTCGACTTTTATACGGGGGTCTTGGGGCTTCGTCTCGTCAAATTCACCGTCGACTTCGATGACCCAAGTGCCTACCATCTGTATTACGGGGACGCCCAGGGAAACCCCGGCACTCTGCTGACCTTTTTTCCCTTTCCGGATGGCCACCCCGGGCGGGCAGGGGCAGGACAGGCTACCGTAACGCGCCTGACCATCCCGGATGGCGCCCTTTCCTATTGGCTCGACCGATTCAAGACGCTCGATGTCGACTACGACCGGCCGAACTCGCGCGACGGCAAAGATCATTTGAGGTTTCGCGCGCCCGACGGTTTATCGCTGGAACTCGTCGGCGCGCGCGACTCCCGGTTCCGGACCACATCGGATCAGTCGGGAATTCCGCCCGGCAAGGGGATTGTAGGCATCGAGTCGATCGCCCTCTCGGAACGCCGGCTCGAACCCACGCAGGCGGTTCTGGAGGACGTCCTCGGATTTAGGCTTGCCGGTGAGAGAAACGGCAAGTTCCGATTCGAAGCGGCGGGCGGCGGCCCTGGACGCGCGATCGAGATTTCGGTCGAACCAGAGGGTCCTGCCGCACGGCAAGGCCACGGCACCGTCCACCATATCGCTTTTCGAGTGCCGAACGATGCTGCCCAAGCGCGTCACCGTCAAGCTGCCCTCGAGCGAGGCTTAGATGTCTCGCCGGTCATGGATCGCAAATACTTTCGCTCGATTTACTTTCGAGAGCCCGGCGGCGTTCTTTTCGAGATTGCGACCGATGCGCCAGGCTTCTCGGTGGACGAGCCAGCCGCTTCGCTTGGATCGTCTCTGAAACTGCCGGCGGAACTCGAACCCTTGCGTTTCAAAATCGAGAGAAGCCTGCCGCCTCTGAGATTGCGAGGAACCCGCGCGTAATGTCGGACCTTAATTTCATCCATCGGTACGAGCCGCCCAAAAGTGGTTCGAAACGCACCATCCTCGTCCTTCACGGCACCGGGGGCGACGAGAACAGCCTGTTCCCAATCGCAACCGCTCTCGACGCGAACGCCGGCGTTCTGTCGGTTCGAGGCAAGATCCTCGAAAACGGCGCGCCGCGTTTCTTTCGCCGCCTGGCGGAGGGAGTGTTCGATCTGGAGGATCTTCGGTTTCGGACACACGAACTTGCGGACTTCATCCTTACGGCGTCGCGGGAGTACGGATTCGACCTTGCAGACGTAGTAGCCGCCGGCTACTCGAACGGGGCGAACATCGCGGCAAGCGTCCTGCTTCTTCGCCCAGAGGTGTTAGCATCAGCGATTCTGCTCCGTGCGATGACGCCGTTTGAGCCGGCGGAGATTCTCAATCTCTCGAACAAGGCGATTTTCATCTCGGAAGGGAAACACGACCCACTCGTCACGCATGAAAATGCAGAGCACCTTGCCCAGATGTTTCGCGACCGAGGGGCCAGCGTCACGTTGCGATGGAACGACCTGTCCCATAATCTCGGTCGCGCGGAGATTGACGCGGCGAGCCAATGGCTCACGCAAAGCTAGCGCCCGGAATTCTCGCCACTTCCTTCGTTTGGAAGACTCGCCTTCCGCGGCGAGAAACATCGTCGGCAGGCCCCATTCCGTCAGCGACGGGCGACGCCGCCCTTACCATGGGGCGACACCCAGGGCTGACGATTCGGTCCCGCTTCGGGGATCCGGTAGAAACCTCCTGGAGTGGGAAGCTGCCTTCAATTGCCGAAGGACAGGCTTCTCCTCCCAGCCGTGCCACAATAACGGAACCATGGCAGGCCATTCCAAATGGAAGAACATCCGCATCCGGAAGGGTAAGCAGGATGCCATTCGCGGCAAGACTTTTACAAGGTTGAGTCGCGAAATCATCGTTGCAGCAAAGATGGGCGGAGGCGACGCCTCTATGAACCCTCGACTGCGCGTCGCGATCGAGAAGGCGCGTGAAGCTTCGGTCCCGGTGGACAACATCAAACGGTCGATCGCGCGAGGCACCGGCGAGCTTGAAGGCGTCGATTACGAAGAGATCGTGTACGAAGGCTATGGCCCCGGCGGTTCGGCGATTATCTTGGAATGCTATTCGGAGAATCGTAACCGAACGGTCGCGGAGGTGCGCCACGCGTTTACCAAGGCGGGCGGCAGCTTGGCGGAGAACGGATCCGTCTCCTGGCAGTTCAACCACGTGGGACAGATCGTGGTCGACAGGGGCTCCCTGGACGAGGACGAATTCACGCTCATGGCACTCGAGGCCGGTGCGGAGGACGTCGTGGTCGAGGAGGACGGCTTCACCGTGTTCACTTCGATCACCGATCTGCACAAGGTGAACGGCGCCCTCGAAGCGGCGGGCATCAAGGCCAGCGAGGTTGAACTGACCTATGTCCCGACCAACAAGACCGAACTATCACAGGACGACGTGCCCAAGCTGCTGCGGCTGCTCGATGTGCTTGAAGACCTGGACGACGTACAAGAGACGTATATAAACGTGGACATTACGGAGGAAATGCTTCAGGAGGTGTGAGCGCCCGTCCCCGCCTGCCCCTGGTTACGCTTCTCCTAATCGGCGCGAACATCTCCGCGGCGTTCGGCTTGGTGATCGATCCCGACCTGGCGTTGCAGCTTGGCTTTCGGTCGGACTATCCGCGTTTCACCACCGCCTTCACTTCCCTGTTCCTTCACGCAAATCTCATTCACCTCCTGGGAAACATGATATTCCTCGCTGCGGTGGGCGCGACGGTCGAGTTGGCGACAGGCTCATTGCGCTTTATAGTCGTTTACTTCGTGGGAGGTTTGGCGGGAGTCGGATTGCATTTCATGATGACGAAGCATGCCATCGCCCCCCCGCCATTCATTGGTGCCAGCGGCTGCATCGCAAGCTGCGCGGCATACTACAGCGTGCGATATACGCGCTTGCGAGTTCCGGTAGCCCCAAAGCTGGCGATCTCGGTGGCCGCCGTCACGATCGTGTGGCTCGCCCTCCAGATTATCGGCGCGATCCTCAAGCCTGGAGAGTCGGGAGGCACATCGTTCATGGCCCACATCGGCGGGTTTGTCGCCGGTGCGCTTCTCAGCCTGGTCTTTCGAACTCCGGATCTCCAGCAGCTCAAGCTCGGCCATGAGGTTCTCGAACAGATGAACTTGAGAGGCCCCGCGGCAGCGGCCTTCGCGGCGAAGCGGCACCTTGAACAGCACCCGCGCGACGCAAAGGCGCTCTGGGACCTCGCCGATGCCCAATCGGCGCTGGGCGAAGGGCCCGCCGAGGCGGCGACCCTGGTGCAGATCTTGGAAGTCGCGACGGAAGCCGAACGGACCGAGGTTCTTCGCCGGCTGTGCAAGCTGGGTCGGGTTAGCACTTTGCCGGTGCTGAAGCGCCTGCAGTTCGCGGACCAAGTCCGAGATGAGGCTCCGGAAGTAGCGCGTGCTCTGCTCCGAAGCGTTGTCGACGGCCCCGTTGCCGAAGCGCAGCGGCCGGACGCGATTTTGGCCCTCGCCGCGCTCGACCGCGACAACCAGCCGGAGCGGGCCAAAGAACTCTTACAGATTCTGATTCGCGACTACCCAATTCATCCCGCCGCAGACGTGGCAAGGAAGCGCGGTTGGGTCAAATAAAGTATCGATGGCGACTGGCCCGGCCAAAGCTGGTCACCGGCATCCTATACATGCTGGTGCGAGCCATCTGCGCGACCTTACGGTTCGAGATGCGCGACCTGCCTACCGATTCCCGCAAGCTGATCTACTGCGGTTGGCACGGCCGGTCCTTTGCGTTCTCCGATTACTTCCGGCACCGCGGTTGGTACGTGATCATCAGCCATTCGAGCGACGGCGAGATGCAGAACCGGGTCTTCACCCGGCTTGGATATAAGGTGATTCGCGGTAGCACCGGCCGTGGCGGAGTTCGCGCCGCCGTCGAGGCGATTCGCGCGCTGGAGGAGGGTGGGACCATGGCGATGACGCCGGATGGCCCGCGCGGCCCGAGCGGGGTGGTGCAGGGCGGCGTGATGCTGATGGCCCGCAAGAGCGGCGCAGGCCTCATTCCCGTGGGAATCGCCGCGAAACCGCGAGTGGTGGCCAAGTCGTGGGACAAATACATCGTGCCGTTGCCATTCGCCAAATGCCTCATGATCTTCGGCGCGCCGCTGTATGTTTCGCCGAATGCTAGCGACGACGAAGTTGAGCAGGTACGCCTTCAGCTCGAAGCCGAGATTCATCGCCTCGAACGGCTGGCCGAAGCCGAACTCGGCGTGCCTTCAGAGACGCTTAAGTAGAATCTGAGCCCATGAAGACGGTAATCGGCGTCGATGCCGGTGGTTCCAAGACCCGCGCCCTCGCGGTTTCGCTCGACGGGACGATCGTAGGCTACGGCGAAGGCGGCGGGGGCAACCCCAGTCACGATGCCAACTACCTCGAGAACATTCGCGGCGCCATAGCGAGCGCGACGTCCAACTGCGGGCCGGAAACTGTGGTTCGTGTGGTCGCCGGGATCGCCGGCTTCGACCGCGAGAGCGACATTGAGTGGGCAGCGGCGTGTACCGCCGCGCCGGGAATCATCGGCTCTCAGGTGCAAATCAACGACGCCGATATTGCCCACTATGGGGCGTTTCAAGGCGCGCCCGGTCTCGTTTCCATTCAAGGCGACGGTTCGATGATCTTCGGCGTGACCGACACCGGCCGGCGAATTCGAAACTTCGATTACTGCCACTATGCACGCGCCGCGGGGCCTTGGATCGGCTCGCTGGCGATCCTCATGCTTCTGGCCCGTGGCCCGGAGCCGGATGACGCGGACTTCGTCACCGAGGTGCTCCGATATTGGGAAGCCAATTCCTTTGAGGATCTCCGAGAGATCGCTTCGCATTTTCGCGCTCAGCGCTTCCAAGAACTGCTCCGGAAGCAGGGAGACATGGCGCCGATCGTGACGGCTGCTGCGGCGGCCGGGTCTACCGCCGCTCGCCTTGCCTGCGACGATGCGGCCGAAAACGTTGCCGACGGTATTCGCCTTCTCGGCCGGATGTTCGAAGGTCCCGACGTGCCGGTGGCCCTCATCGGTAGCTGCGTTCGCAGTTCGTACCTCAGGTGTGCGCTAGAGGCGCGCCTCGCTGCGGCAACCGAAAAGCGGTACCGGGTGATCGACGCCGCCTACTCGCCGGTCGCCGGCGCGGTGCTCATGGCGCTCGCGCAAGAAGGAATCCAGCTAGACGCCACCGCCCTCTGCGGGTTGCGCTCGGCGACCTAGAAAACTCTATACAAATATCTGTTGCCATCCTGAGCGTGCTTGGCGTACCATATCCCTACACTTGTAGTGAGACTGTCGGCTATGAACCACACCACGCTCGGAGATCAGGAACTCGCCTTACTGCGGTTCGTGTCGGACCACGGTCCCATCACCGCCGGCGAAGCCGCCACCAGATACGGCGAACCGAATGGCTTGGCCCGAAGCACGATCGAAACCGTGTTAACGCGCCTTCATAAGAAGGGGTACCTGGCTCGCACCCAGGGGGTGGGAGCGTACCGGTATCAGGCCGCGGTCGAGCCCCAGGAAGTGATGGGCGGCCTCGTCGACCAGTTCGTCGAAAAGACGCTCGGCGGCTCGCTCGTGCCCCTCGTCACCTACTTTTCTCGCCAGAGCGAATTGACGCCGGATGAACTGGCCGAACTTCAGCAGTTGGTAGCCAAGCTCGAATCGAGGAAGCAGGAGCGAAATCGATGAACGGCGCTTGGATTGAGAGGGCCAACAGTTACTCTTCCCAACTTCTGGACGGGTTATGGCGCGCCTCCTGGCAGGGAGCGATGGCGGTTGGCATCGTTTGGCTCCTCTCGCGAGCGTGGAGGCGAATGCCGAACGCTCTGCGATGTGTGCTTTGGCTGATTGTCGGCCTCAAGATGCTCTTCGCCTTGTCCCCAACCGCTCTCGAACTGCAGGTTCTCCCTGCGGTCCAGCCGCCTGCCACGGTCGAACTGCCTGTGAACTCGACGACAGTGATCGAGTACACGCCTTCAGCGAGCACACCGGTCATCCAATCGTTTTCGCCGGTCGCTATGGCCCCAGAGCGACCTGCCCTGTCGGCCGCTGCGCTCCTGGCCGGAGCTTGGCTCATCGGCGTGGTCGCCGTTGCCGGCTACGCCCTACGGCAAATCGGCCGATCGATGCGGATCGCTCGTGCGGCGACGCCGTTTCGAGACGCGGCACTCCTTGCCTCGGCGGAGGAAATTCGATCGGCGATGGGCCTGCGCCGGATTCCTCGAATCCTCGTAACGCCTGGGGGACAATCGGTGCTAACACTTGCCTCGTGGAAGGCGACAGTGCTCATCTCAGCTTCCATTTTGGAACGCTGTTCGGCGGATGAACTTCGCCTGGTGCTTGCTCATGAATTCGCCCACGTTGCGCGAAAGGACGCCTGGTTTGGCCTGATTCCCCAACTCGTTCAGACGCTGTTTTTCTTCAATCCGCTGGTCTGGCTCGTCTGCCGCGAGTTCGATTTGGCGAGAGAGGCTGCGTGCGACGAAATGGCGGTCTCGGTCGTAGGCGCCGATTCCGCTGCCTATGGACGCCTCATCTTGAAACTCGGCTCCCGCCAGGGAGCGGTTGCCAACCTCTTCACCCCGGGAGTCTCCTCCCACTTCCGTCTGCTTCGGAGAAGAATCGAAATGCTCGACATGAATCTCAGAAACCCTCGCCCACTCGGTCGGCGAGTGCTCGCCTTGACCTCGATTGCCACCGTCCTGTGCATGGCTCCGATCACTTTGGTGCACGGAAAGCAACCGCCCGCGCCACAGTTCTCTGCGACGCAGAATGCCGCGCCCATTGCCTCGACCAAGACGGCAGCTAAGACGGCGCCGGCCAAACATGCGATCGTCAAGGCCAAGCAAAAGACAAAACAGGTGGTGCTACCGGGACCAAAAACCACGGGAACGCCGGGGACCAAGTTCGAGATCGCCATTTTCCACCTGAACAGCGCCAAGGCCGATCACGTGGCAAAGATCATCAACGACATCCTGT
>Ga0206874_1032_pt1 | contig 37074 bp, 36 predicted proteins | sample Alteio_BWOrgCont_12_FD_152629 | JGI IMG/M metagenome (GOLD analysis project Ga0206874, IMG submission 152629) | Enriched cells from forest soil in Barre Woods Harvard Forest LTER site, Petersham, Massachusetts, United States -... | ecosystem: Environmental > Terrestrial > Soil > Temperate forest >...
CCATTGCAAAAGGCTTAAAAATTAAGTATGCCCGCAGGCCTGCTATGATAGAAGAATTAAATAAGCTACTGTAATATACTCCCATTGTAATACACATGCTACAAAAAGAATATCAATTTTTATTTAATTTCATCGATATTTGATTTAGTCAGTTCCGCTGACTGATGTTTAAACCAATTTGCCAATTATTCACGGAAAATATTTTGATGAGGATTTGTCTGTCGCTATCATCAGGGATTTCCGGATTATGAAATAACCAATCCAATTAAAACCATACCATCATGGAGAAATCACGTCGTACTTTTATTAAACAGGCTACTTTGGCCAGCGCTGGAGTATTGCTCGCCAAAACCTCGTGGAGCGCTAAAAGCTATAAACGCATCATAGGCGCTAACGACCGTGTGCGGGTTGGCGTTGTAGGATTTTCTGACAGGCATAAAAGCTCGCATATCCCCAGCTTTATGAACCACTATAAGGAGCTCAATTTTGAAGTGGTTGCCGTGTCAGACATCTGGAACAAGCGCCGGGAAGAAGGTGCAGCTATTTGGAAAGGAAAAATGAATAATGATGTGAAGGCTTTTCGCAATAATGAAGAATTATATGATAGCAAGATGGTGGATGCTGTATTCATTAGCACCGCCGATTTTCAACATGCCCGGCATGCTATTGAAGCTGTAAAAGCGGGATGCGATGCCTATGTAGAAAAGCCTTTTGCCGAAACAATGGAGGATAACCGCGCCGCACTTAAAGCGATAAAGGAATCGGACAAAATTGTACAGATTGGGTCACAACGGCGCAGCGGGGCCAACTACCATGCCGCTAACGAGTTTATCCGCTCGGGTAAATTCGGCCCCATCACCATGGTTGAATTAACCTGGAACGTTAACCAGCCAGGTCGCTGGCGTAGGCCGGAGTTGTTAGGCTTGCTAAAAGAAGAAGATACCGACTGGAAACGCTGGATAATGAACCGGCCATATGAGGCATTTGATCCGCGGAAATACCTGGAGTTTCGTTTGTTCTGGCCATATTCATCGGGGTTACCGGGGCAATGGATGAGCCACCAGATTGACACGGTGCATTGGTTCAGCGGTCTTAAACACCCGCGCAGCGTAGTTGCCAATGGTGGTATTTATATGTGGAAAGATGGTCGCAGAAATTGGGATACGATTACTGCCGCTTTTGATTACGGTCCGCTGGATGATCTGTCGACAGGTTTCCAGGTTACTTTTGGCTCGCGCATGGATAACGGTGATGAGCATCCGGCAGAGATCTACTATTCAAACGGCGGCGAGCTAAATCTCATCACTAACAAAGTTTCGCCTACAGGCGGCCTGACAGAAAAGATGGCTGCGGCAATGGGCATGAAAGCTAACCTTTTGCCAAATGTCGATCTGCCAAATACCGAACAGGCGGTGGCTTCGGCCAATACCGGCGGTGATATACTGACATCAAACCATGTGCGTAACTGGATGGAATGCGTGCGCAGCCGCAAACAGCCCAATGCTCCCGTTGAGGCCGGATACAGTCACGCTATAGCTAACATCATGACGAACGCTTCCGTACATACCGGCTACAAGGCAACGTTTGATGAGGCAACGCAGGAGGTAATGGCAAATGGGAAAGTATTTAAATGGGTGTAGAGAAGAGTCAAGAATCAAGAAGTCAAGAATCAAGATAAGAGTTGGGCGGCTGGGTTCTTTCACTAATGCAATTATATGAAGAGGTTCAGAAGTTTATGTTTTACTGTGGTGATGACCTTTATTGTTTCGGCAGTAGCGGCCCAAAAACAGGATGCTGTAAAAGTGGTAAAGTCGGCCAATGAAAATAAGGTGGATATTTTTATCGGCGGCAAATTGTTTACCAGTTTCCTGTATCCCGATTCGCTCGAAAAGCCGGTATTGTTTCCGCTGCGGGCTGCTGACGGCACCATTGTTACCCGCGGTTTTCCGCTGGATCCAAAACCTGGTGAACCTACTGATCATCCGCATCATATTGGCCTTTGGCTTAATTTTGAAAATGTAAACGGGCTCGATTTCTGGAACAACTCCTACGCTATCCCTCAAAATAAAAAGAATTTATACGGCTGGATCCGTACCGATAAAATATTGAAAGCTTCCGGCGGAACAACCGGTGTGTTGATCTATCACGCCAACTGGATCAATCAGCAAAAAAGTATTCTTTTAGAGGAAATCACGCGTTTTGAATTTAGCGGAGAAAAGGGCCGGCGTATAATTGACCGCATCACTACGCTGAAAGCAGATACAACAGTTGTATTTAACGATGCTAAGGATGGGATGCTCGGCCTGCGCCTGGCGCACGAATTGCAGATGCCCACTACGGAAGATCAGCAGTTCACGGATAATAAAGGCAACGTAACGACAGTGAAGGGCGGCACGGATCATATAGCCAACGGCAACTACATCACCAGTGCCGGCAAAACGGGCAACGATGCCTGGAGCACGCGCGGGGTATGGTGCAAGGTTTACGGTAAAATGGGTGCCGATTCGGTAAGCATCGCCATCATAGATCATCCCGAAAACCCCAATTATCCTACATTTTGGCATGCACGCGGCTATGGTTTATTTGCGGCTAATCCTTTAGGCGAAAAGGTTTTTACCAACGGCAAATCAGCAAAAAACCTGCACCTTAAAAAAGGCGAATCGGTAACATTCAGATATAAAATTATTATCGATAACGGCGACAAGACTATAAGCATAGCCCAACTTAATGAACAGGCTAAAGATTTTTCGCACCGCTATACCGGCCAGGATCATCAATAAATTTAAATGGCCATTTGAGGTATATAACCGGCGCTGAATGTATTTACAATAGAGCGGGGTGTTAAAACTGCCAGTTTATTTACTGCGGGAAAATCGATTCCTTCTTCGTAACCGGCCGGCGTCCACAAATACAATTTATCGCCTTTTAACAGGTAAGGCTTTTCCTCATACAGCACAAAAGTTCCGTCGGGTAGTTTGCTCAGGCTTTCCTCGTAAGTAACTTTTGATTTATCCGCCGTAATCCGTTCAGCGTGTATAATAGCGTCAATTATTCCAATGAGTGTTTTCTCGTTAAAACCATATTCAGGGTTACCTTTTATCCAAAACTTTTTAAACCGGAGGTGATCCTTCCGGCGACATTCCTTGCATGGCCGGTGACCCGCTGAAAAAGCCGTGGCTTCATCCAAAAAGAAAAGCTCGGTATAACGGTTAGGCGTCATAACTTCCCGGTGCCAGCCTTTAAATTGCAGCAGACAGGTTATCCATGGAATGAGCTTATACGAACGGACGATCTCTTGTTTGTCGTTATGAATAAGTCCGCGGTTGCCCATCCAGGCGCCACGTGCAGGGGTTTTAATAATGTTCCCCTGCGGATCTACACGATTTTGTAACATTTTTTTTTTATAATTATCGGCACTGTTTTAATAAGGATTAAATTACGCATAGTTTTTCGAAAGCAATGCAACCGTTTTTCTTTCGGGATTAAATGTCCTTTAATTGTATTGTTTTTACAGAGAGCCATGATATCGAAAAATCTTAAATAGCTTTACAAAACATAAATATGAATCAAGAGTCAAGATACAAGAATCAAGAAAAAATCGACTCTTGTATCTTGACTCTTGATTTACGTTATAAAGACAAAAACAATTAATCTCATGGAAAATAAACGATTTCCCCTGCCGCCATTTAATGAAGAAACTGCCCTTCAAAAGGTTCAGGCTGCTGAGGATGCATGGAACACAAAGGATCCCGAAAAAGTTAGCATGGCTTATACGATAGACACCGAATGGCGCAACCGGACAGAATTTATCAACGGCCGCGAAGAAGTAAAGGCATTTTTAAAACGCAAATGGGAAAAAGAACTGGACTATAAACTAAAAAAAGAGCTTTGGGGCTTTAGGGGAAACCGCATGGCTGTAAGGTTTGAATATGAATGGCACGATGCAGCAGGCCAATGGTTTCGCAGCTATGGAAATGAATTATGGGAATTTGATGAGGATGGCTATATGCAAAAAAGGTATGCCAGCATTAATGATTTGCCTATTGACGAAAAAGAACGTAAACTGAGATAATATGCGGGGGCATTTTTAGGCAGGATAAGCGCCTGAGAAGATGGTAGAGACACAATATTTTGCGTCTCTACTGTATTTGCAAACACCCGCTGTTAAATCAAATTCTTATTTTTAGACAGCCTCTAACAAAAAACGGTTACCTCATGACTACCCTGCTAATCCCCAAGCCACCGCTTTTTAGTTTTACAGAGTGCCTCTGGTTCCTTAACAGGAGCTATGATGATTGCATGTACAGGTTAACGGAAAACAGTGTAACCAAAGCTGTGGAAGTTGACGGGCAGCAATTAGTGATAAAAGTAACCGCAGACGATGACAACCTTATTGTTAAAGTTGAATCGGGACAGTTAAACGATGAATTGCTATTGCTTGCTTATATTAACGAGTGGTTTGATGTGCAACGGGATTTGACACCTTTTTACCAGCAACTTAGCGCTCATGGCTCATTTGGTTATATGGCTAAAAGTTTTGAGGGTTTGCGGTTGATGAACATTCCCGGTGTTTTTGAAGCACTTTGCTGGAGTATCATCGGCCAGCAAATAAATTTAACCTTCGCCTATAAATTAAAGCGCGCCATGGTAGAGAAATATGGTACTAGCACTGAAATTGATGGTGTTAAATATTTCAACTTCCCCAAGCCTGCTGTTATCGCCGCATTAAATGTTGATGATCTTAAAGCCATGCAGTTTTCAAAACAAAAGGCAGACTATATCATCAATGCTGCAAAGCTATTTGAAGCGGGCGAAATAAGTAAGTCGCAATTGCTCGGGCTAAGTATAGATGACAGGTTTAAGGCCCTGGTAGCCATTAAAGGCGTTGGCATTTGGACCGCCAACTATGTGATGATGAAATCGCTGAATGACACTAGCGGGATACCACATGGTGATGTAGGTTTGCTAAAAGCGCTGGAAGATCATGCGCTGATTAAAGACAGGAAGGATGCGAAAGCGATAGCCGGAATATTTAGCCAGTTTGAAGGATGGGAAAGTTACCTGGTTCATTACTTGTGGCGCAGTCTTGCTGTACCGAAAGCATAGGGTTGTTTGAGCACCCGGTAGACGCAAAATATTGCGTCTGCAAAATTGCTGCATTTAAGTATCATGCAATGAAACCACCCTCATATTCCAGCAATTTTCTTTTTACCTCACTGCCCCAGTAGTATTTATCAAAACTGCCATCGGAACGAACGGCGCGGTGACAGGGCAAAATATAACTCACAGGATTAGCGCCGACAGCCGCGCCGCTTGCTCTCGCGTTGCGTGTGCCATTGCCTAAATTGGCATAAGTAGTAAGTCCTCCAAATGGGATCAGCGAAAGCTTCTTCCAGATACTTAATTGAAAACTGGTGCCTTTCAGATGTAAATGTACAGGAAGAATAAGCTGGGGATTGTTTATATATTCAATAGCTTCTTTGTGCCATTCTGTTTCATTTTCTATGAGTGGGCATGCAGGGAATCTCCTTTTAAGATCGGCGAGTGCAAACATGGGGTTGTCATTTATAAAGCCTAAAAAACAAACTCCTTTTGGTGTAGATGCAATTAGAACTTTGCCTGTCACGGTATCCGTAACTTTCCAGCTTATTGGTAAATTTGCATCTTCCGGCTTCCATTCTTCCCAAACAAAAGCTGTGTTTGATGATTGCAATACCGTATCATTTACACGCTTTTTAATTGCCGGTTTATTTAAAACGATTTTTTCGTTCAATGAATCTTCTTTGTTTTTCATAACATTCACCTGGTTCTTAACTCAACGCGTCATGGAATATTATACCCAGGCTATGCCGGTTTCCACTATGAAGCGGACTAACACCGTGCCTCATATTAACCCGGTAGTATCCCTTGCTTCCCTTTACGGGACGGAAATTGGTTGTAAACAAAACCATATCTCCCAGCCCGGGGGTGAGAACGTTTGCCTTTGATTGAGCGCGCGGCACCTGTTCGGTAATAACAAATTCGCCGCCGGTATAATCCTGGTTAACCTGGTCGAGCATAAAAACCATTTGCATAGGGAAGTAGACTTCGCCGTAAAGATCCTGGTGCAGGGTATTAAACCCGCCCTCTGCATATTTTAAAATAAGTACGGTAGGCTTAGCTTGCCCGGCATCGTGGCTCATCTTTTTCATCTTCTCATGAGCTGAGGGAAATTGTTTATTAATTCCGAGTTCTTCCATCCATTGATTGGCTACAGGTACAATTTTGGGATATATGCTTTCCCTTAAATCCGTAATGATACCAGGAAGCGGGTATTTATAATATTTGTATTCGCCACTCCCAAACCGGTAGCGTTCCATATTCACGGTTTTTCTATATTCATCAGCGTTATAATCCTCAATTAAGGTATCACATTCATCCTTAGTTAAAACCTGTTTTACAATTACAAACCCTTTATTGTGCAATATCCTGGTAATTTCATTCCAGTTAAGGTTTTCAATACGTTCTTTAATGGCAGTAGCCTGCAGTGTTTTCATCATTAAAAGTTTAAATCAAAATTACATGCCGGTCTGCCGGATATAAACCCGCTTCTTGCGGAATTTCTTTTAACGATTGCCGAAGTTTACAGGTGATGGCATTCCATAAAATCTATGTTAACTTAGCCTGTGAAACGGGGACTAAAAAGTGAGCAAGAAACGGGTTTTACAGGGATGCTTATCGGGGTAATTTTGTTGTATAAAAATTAAATATCATGAAAACGCAACAAGAACTGGATTATAACAGGATTGCCGAAGCGATCAAATTTTTCCGTGAAAACTTTAAAGCACAGCCGAGCCTCGATGAGGTTGCTGAACATGTACACTTGAGCCCGTTTCACTTTCAGCGGATGTTTTTACAATGGGCAGGTGTTACGCCCAAGCAATTTTTGCAGTACCTGAGTGTTGAACATGCAAAAGAGATCCTGAAAAAGACCGGCGCAAGCTTATTTGATACCGCCTACGAAACGGGCCTGTCTGGAACTGGCAGACTGCATGACCTGTTTATAAAAGTGGAAGGTATGACACCCGGCGAATACAAAAATGGAGGCGCCTCTTTAATTATAAATTATTCATTTGCTGATACACCGTTTGGTAAAGTGATTGTAGCATCGACAGATAAAGGCATATGCCATATGGCTTTTGTAGATGATGGAGAACAAAAAGCTTTGGAACAGTTAAAAAATACTTTCCCCAACGCTACGTACCTGCAGATAGTTGACAGAATACAACAGAACGCCTTATTCATTTTTACCCAGGATTGGAGCCAATTAGATGAAATAAAGCTTCATTTAAAGGGTACTGATTTTCAGCTAAAGGTTTGGGAAACGCTGTTACAGGTTCCCCCAGGCGGATTAACCACCTATGGCGACCTTGCAAAAAAGGCCGGTTATATTGGTGCATCAAGGGCAGTTGGAACATCTATTGGTAATAACCCGGTGGCTTTTTTAATACCATGCCACCGGGTTATTAAATCAACCGGCGAAATGGGGCAATATCATTGGGGTTCAACGCGCAAAAATGCAATTATTGGCTGGGAGGCTGCGTTAAAAAGTGGTGCGACAGAAAGCTATTTGAAAAACTAACGGATGAATTTCCGTTATTCCTCATGTCAATCACGAACAAGCCAGCTATCGGCAGCTTTGCAAAGCTCAACAAGATCCGGTCCGCTGTCTGTAGCCCAGGCGATAATTCCGTCGGGGCGTATCAGTGCGGCGCTTAGGCCCAGTTGTTCTTTCGCAGGACCTGAAACATGGCGGATTTGATCGTTATATTCAGCTGCCAAAGTTTTTAGGGAGTCATTGCTATAAAAATCAAGCAGCATAGCCTGCCCATTATGCATCAGGTCGCCAATCTTTGTACCGTCTTCCAACTCAAAGTTGGGAACGCTGTGACCGGTAAGCGGGTGACTGCCGTCCAGATCATAGTGCGTGAAAATCCCCCAAACCCTCGACGCGAAATAGGTAGCGCCGTCGCGGGTATTCATCAGGTCGCGGAAAATTGCATTCAGTGCGCGGGCCTGCTGGGTAGGCTCCATGATGGCAACCTGCGCACGCGACCAATCCAGCACCTTTTCACCAACCGGGTAACGTTCGGTATAATAACTGTCCAGCAAACCTTCGGGGGCTTTCCCGTGGATGGTGGCAGCAAGTTTCCAGCCAAGGTTCATGGCGTCGCCCAGCCCAAGGTTAAGCCCCTGCCCACCCAGCGGCGCATGAATGTGCGCCGCATCGCCGGCCAAAAGTACCCGGCCGTTGCGATAGGTAGTGGCCTGCCGTGCGCGGTCGGTCCAGGTGGTTACTGCCTGCAGGGCGCTGATGGTAACGTCGGTACCCGATACGCGGCGCAGTACCTCCTGCACGTGTTCGGGGGTAACCGGCTCGTCAGAACCATGAAATGCGCCGCCATCAAAATCCTGTATCACCACGTAACCCGGCTGCGATTGAAGGTACATGCCTTTTGGTGTAACGTTGCGGCCAGGTTTAAGCTTCTCCGGGTCGGCGATGTCAATTTTGGTGGTGTAGCCGGTAAATTGGGGTTCGGTACCGGCAAACTCAAAACCGCCTGCTTTGCGCACTACGCTGCGGGCGCCATCGCAACCCACCAGCCATTTACCGTTAAAAAATTGGCCACCACACTGAACCGTTACCCCCTCCCCGGATTGTTGAAAGCCGGCAACAGCAAGCCCGCGCTTAATCTCCACACCCAGGGTCGCCGCGCGGCGTGCCAGCACGGTTTCCAGCTCCTGCATTTCAGAAATTAAACTGGCAGCAGGCGAGCCCGGCAGCCTGTACGTCCACTGTGAGGTATCAATATCGCCTTCATGAAATGGAATGCCGGCAAAGTGCCCTACCTGGCGGCGCGCGCCCTGCACGGCATTTTGGTGCGGGTTCTTCAAACGCTTATGCATCTCCAGTTCATCAAGCAACCCGCGGCGGTAAAGCGCTTCAATAGTTGGCGCCGAAAGTCCCCTTATCCCGAAAGGAATTTGCTTTAACAGCGAGTGTGGGTTCTGCGCCTTTTCCAGTATCAGTACCGAACATTTGGCAAGGGCCAGCTCACAGGCCAGGAACAAGCCCACAGGGCCAGCGCCGCATATGATTACGTCATACGTTAATTGATTGGGTGCTGATTGATCGTCTTTAAGTGTTGCTTTCATTACAGGTGGCCTCGTATCCTAAGAAACTGTCTGAAAATAGTAAATTATGTCATTGCGAGGAGGAACGACGCGGCAATCTCCTCGTTATGCATTAACGTTAATGCATAACGATTGTGCGTGGCGAGGAGATTGCCGCGCTTCGCTCGCATTGACAAGTCGGGTTATTTTTATTTTAATCATTTTTAAACAGCTTTTAAATGAATTACTTTTTTACGAAAATGGCCAGCATTTTTTCAAGCGCACCTTCTGAATGCATCCGCTCACCATTTTCCAACGACTGCCTGGTTGCCACTGATGCTCTTTTGCGCATACTTACTTCATATGCGGAAATGGCTTCCTGCACGGTATGGTATTTAGCATTTGTTAAGCACTCGCTCAGTTCCAAAGCATCAAACATGGAGGTGTTTGCGCCCTCGCCTGCAAAAGGCGGCATTACGTGCGCAGCATCGCCGAGCAATGTTAAGTTGGGCAGGGCTTGCCAGTTTTGATCTAAAGGCATGCAATAAATAGGGCGCGGAATAACAGGGGGTGTCGCGTTTTCAAACAGCTGGTACCAAATATTGCTCCATTCGCTATATTCCTTTTTAAACCATGCCAGCACCTGCAATCTGTCCGGGAAGTCTATACCGCTGCTTGCTGCCCAGTTTTCGGCGGGTTTAAAGCTTGCATAAAAGCCCAAACCGCCGTTGCCTTTCTGGCCTCCCAGCACACACTTTCCGTTTCCAAATGCCATTACTTTTCCGCCATTCAATAATTTATAAATATGCGGTATGGCTTTTTCGGCATTATCAACATTAATTTCGACCATGGTGAAGCCCGAATAAAAGGCTTTGATGCTGGTAACGTACGGGCGGATCTTTGAATTAGCGCCGTCAGCTGCAATTACCACATCTGCGTAAGCAGATGAACCGTTTTTAAAATGCAACAACCAGCCGTCGTTTTGCGCCTCCATCGAAATAAAATGACTGTCCCACACCACGGTATCCGGCTGTAACGACTCCAGGAATATTTTTCTTAATGCACTACGGTCTATTTCGGGCGGCGCGGGTTTGTTGCCGGTACCTTCACCGGATCCGTGGCCGCTGAACTTTACTTCTGCTTGCTCATTTACAACGATCTTTTTATCCGCACCGCTACGAACATTTTTATTAAACTCATCCACCAGATTTGCCTGGCGCAAAGCCGCCCATCCCGATTCCTCGTGCATATCAAGCGGCGAACCCTGCACGCGGGCATTTTTATTTACATCCCTTTCATAAACCTTTACATCAGCGCCCTTAAGCTGCAAAAGCCTTGCTAAGGTTAGCCCCCCGGGGCCTGCGCCCACAATGGCTATTTGTTTATTTTGCGTCAGCATGTTTTTTAATTGATAGCACAAAATTGCGGAATGCCGGTGCGTTAGGCTTGTACAAACGCGACAAAATGGTTGGGGACAGCGTAGGGTTCGGGGTGGGGCAGCTAAAGCACTATCCCCCGCCGGTTCAAGCAGGACGCTTAGGAAAAAATTAAAGCAATCCCAATCAAGATTATTGCCAAAGAAAATGACTTTAGCATACAGCTGTAATCCGTATCCACAAAAAGTCCTAGTAATCCCAAGATAACTACAATGCAGCCCGTTATAGGTTGGGCGCTCATGTAATGATACTCTAAGTTTATGTCATAGCCCCCATCTTTCAAACCTTTAAAAAAGTTATATATAATCAGGCCATCTATTTTGTTATATGCAAATTTGTAATCGGATTCGCCTATTCGATTTGTCAGTATAATGAGATTATTGAAAGTGTAGATTTTAACATTTGAAATTAGTTCAATAGGCGCCTTAACAAGTGTATCATATCCCCAACCCTGACCAATGAAATATGCATATTGTGTAACGATTAAGTTGTTTGACTTTATATGCAGGTAGCCGGTACCTTTTAATGCGATGGAATCGTTCTTTAGTTGTGTAAGCCGTTTCGTCGGTTCAAACTGGCTTTTTTTATTTTGGTCATTTCTTTGCTCAATCACTAAAGCGTTAACTAAAGCATTAACAAATATAAATATGATAGAAATTATCAGGAAAAGCCGCAAAAATTTAAAAACGCCGTTTAGAGAATATTCTGAATAATTGTTCTTTTTAATTATTTTCAGTACGCCTGTCAGCACAATGCTAATCACGACGCAGACGATTCCAAAGAGTCCACCTTTTTCAATAAAGAGTTTATATACTTCAGACATATCAATTGTATGGTATAGGTTTAGTAAAATGGGTGAGGTCTGTAATTAGCCCTAGTCAAGGTTTCTCGTTTCAAATCTAACATCATTCTAGTAAGAAACCAAAAATAGTCCGTTGCCACTGTGCATAGACTTTTCTAAGATATTGTATGCGTAGTCAGAGCCTTCCTTAGTGCCCTTGGCAGTTGGTAAACTGGGCATTTAGTTGCAATCTACACAGTTTATCACCTGTCAAACCCGCCGGTTCAAGCGTCTCGCTTGAACCCAAACAACTGTAGAGTCCCGCTTACATCACCATTTGCCCCGCAAATAAAAATTCAACATATTTACTGTCATGCAACGCAATGCCTCAACCGACGAACTTTACTTCGTAACCTTAACCGTAGTCGACTGGATAGATGTATTCACCCGCCGCTATTACAACGACTTTATCATCGAAAACCTGGCCTGGTGCCAGCAAAACGCAAACCTCAATATTTACGCCTATGTTATCATGACCAACCATATACACATGGTTGCCAATGTTACCGATGGGTCGCTAGGCGATGTATTGGGCCGCTTCAAAAGTTTCACTTCGAAAGAGCTTTACAAAATGATAGCCGGCAACACGCAGGAAAGCCGTCGCGATTGGATGTTGAAGGCTTTTGACCGCGCCGGGAAATATAATCCCCTAAACGAAAAACATCAGTTTTGGCAAAATGGAAATTACCCGGTTTTGCTTTATACACCGGCCGTTATTGAGCAAAAGATCGACTATATTCATGAAAATCCGGTAAGAGCCGGGTTCGTAGGTTCGGCACATGAATATTGGTACAGTAGCGCGAATCCTGAAACTCCTTTGAAAATCGTTTGGTGATGTCAGCGAGACGCTGACACGGGGTTGGGTTCAAGCGGGACGCTTGAACCGGCGGGGAGCAGGGGAAAAATTATGCAAGCATTAAGAAACTATACAATACGCGAAACGCCATCATTCACGGCGGGGAATATAAGGGCGATATCATCAAGGATCTTTCAGATAGATAAGGCCCGGAAAGCAATTGGCTATTGTAATCAGCCTGCTCTGACTAAGCAAAAGCTATTTGATAAGTTAAATTCTAAAGGATTTTAATAAACCAAAAGGTAGGTTCCCATTGAAATTATTTAGGTTTGTTTAATCAGTAAAAATCTAATCCACCATTATGAATGATATACATGCAAATCTTACTGTTAAATTAGACTACCTAATTGGATTGCTTGACATTTCTTCACAAGAATCATTTGACAAAATTAAAGACCATAAAATTTTAGCAGAATTTGATAGCGTTGGAGAAATTTATAATAATCAATATTCCATTTACAGGAATCAAATAACCATTTCCGCGATTTTATTTGATTATGGGTATTTTGAAGCGTTCTTAGCCGATCTAATAGTAATGTGCTTAAAAAAGCAGCCGAAAATTCTGATACCAGAAGGAAAATCGCAAAATAAAGACAAAACAATAACCTATCAGCAATTATTACTTGCCGAGAGCTATGAGAACTTGGTTGTTGAACTTATTGAAAAAGAGGTTAGGAATGTCATGTATAAATCCATGCCTGAAATACTTGACTATCTTGAAAAAAAGCTAAACTTAAAATGGAATAATCAAATGAATGACGCAATAATAATTGCAAACAGGATACGGAATTGCTGTATGCATAATAATTGCGCAGAAAGAGGGTGGAAAAAGGATGGGATTTTTTAAACAAGTGCTATTATTTGATTATCAGGAACTTAGCTAAGATTGCTAATCTATTAAATGGCAAATAGGCTGATAATGAGCGTGTTTCACAGCGTTCCGGGTGTTCCGTGCAGAAAAATGGAACGCTAAAATGCTGCTTCGTTAGCCTTGTACAAATGCCACGAAATCATTGCTCACCGCCTGTTTCCCTTTCCTTGCCTTCCGCGCGAAGGCCGCCGGCGTGGTGCCGCTGTAACGTTTAAACTCCCTGCTCAGGTGCGGCTGATCGGCATAGCCCAACTCGTGCGCCAGCCCTGCAATATTGATATCCGGGTTGAGCCATAGCCGGTTGCGTACCTGCTCAAAGCGGATCAACCCCGTAACATCCTTAACGCTATAGCCTGATGATTGCTTAAAGTTTCTTTCCAGCGTGCGCACCGTGGCATGGGCCGCCGCTGCTACCTGGCTTACCGGTATGGCGCCGTTTGCTTCCCGCATGGCAGCGCCGGCCTTGAATAACATGCTGTCTGTCGCAATTCCGGTCCGCGCATCCAAAAAATACTGTTTTACGCGGGTCAGTGCATCTTCAATTTTGCCGGTGCCAATCAAATCATTCAACGCGGGTTGCAGGTGGGCAATGGGATGCTCAAATATGCGCACACCGTCTTTACCGGGCTGTAGCCCCAGCAAATCGAACACCGTCCAGGGATAGCACCGCACGCCAATAATTTCCAACCGGTTTTTGGTATGAAAAACAGCAGGCTGATTAAGCAGCCCCATCATAAACGGGGATGGCAGCGGATGCCAGTCTCCGTTATTATACACACTGAGGGCGCTCCCGAAATGAAAAATAATTTCGGCGTAGCCATCCGGCTGTACCTCAAAATTTGGTTGTAGTTCCTCAGCATCTCTGCGGTTATACCAAAAACACTTTATGGCATCCCGCAGCTCTTCAGGAGGTTCAAATTCTTGGTGGTACATAATCAAAGATAACGTTTTGGGAGGTATACGAATATGGTTTGTCCTTTAGCTGCTAATTTGATTGAAGGATGGCAAGTATAATGCCTAAACGGTAACCGTTTGAAATAAAAAAAGCCCCTTTGCAGGGGCTTTTGTAGCGGGGAGCAGGATCGAACTGCCGACCTCAGGGTTATGAATCCTGCGCTCTAACCATCTGAGCTACCCCGCCATAAATGGCTAACTTAATATTTCTCCTAATTATGAAGTGCTTTACGCTCAAATCTCTAAATTAAAAATTCAAACCGGCTGCCTATCCTAAAAAGGTTTGCAAATATAGCAGAAATTCGTTTTCTTTAGAAAAAATGTTAACATTTACAGCTTACGAGTATTCTAGTATAAACCCAAATGTCTGAAAAGAAAAAATTTAATATCGAGTATGAAATAAAATCGTCTCCCCGGATACTGTACAGTTTTTTAAATGAGCCCAACGGATTAACCCAATGGTTTGCAGATGATGTGAGCGTGCGCGACCAGGTTTACACCTTTACCTGGGATGATGAACAGCAAAAAGCCAAGCTGCTGGCTATAAAAGAAAATAAGTTAGTACGCTTCCGCTGGATTGATGACGACCCCTCTTATTATTTTGAAATGGAGATTATTCAGGATGAGCTGACCAATGATGTTGCCCTGAGCATAACTGATTTTGCTACTGAAGAAACTATTGGCGAGCGTAAATTGATTTGGGATAACCAGATAGAATACCTGATAAGCACATTGGGAGCCTGAAAAAATTTAATTATCCCTACTTTTGTATCATGAAACTGCCATGCGCCGTTATAACGCATGCCGGCTAGCATGCCCGCTACAAAACAGGTTATTTTAATGAAAAAAATACATCTTTTATTACTTAAATCTTTCATAAGGCCGTTCATCGTTACTTTTTTGATAGTGATGTTTGTATTGCTGATGTTATTTTTATTTAAGTACATTGATGATTTGATAGGCAAAGGGTTTGAATGGTACATTATCCTTGAACTGATGATATATGCATCAGCCACTAATGTGGCTATGGCATTGCCGCTGTCTGTTTTACTATCATCTATCATGACCTACGGCTCACTGGGCGAAAATTATGAGCTGGTTGCCATTAAATCTGCGGGCATATCATTGCGCCGGGCCATGTATCCCATGCTTATTGTAATAGCAATTTTAAGTGTTTCGGCCTTTTTATTTTCAGATTATATGCTGCCCAAGGCCAATCTCAAATACTATTCGTTATTATATGACGCGCGTCAGCAAAAATCAGCTAATTTTTTGCCCGAGGGTGTATTTAGCAACAGTTTTCCGGGCGCATCCATCCGTGTAAAAAGAAAAGACGCCGATGGGCAAACCCTGCATGATATTATGATATATACAAAAAATACTACCGATAATAATACGGAAGTATTGATGGCTAAGTCAGGTAAAATGTACCGTACGCCCAGCGGCAAGTTCCTTGTTTTAAAACTGGAAGATGGTATAAAATATTCCGAAACACCAGGCACGTCGGCTTTTAACCCCCGCCAAAGGTTAACACGTTATCGTTTTAAAGAAACAGAGCAAAAATTTGATATTTCGGGTTTATCATTGCACCGCACGGACGAAAATGAGTTTAAATCGGCCTTGCAAATGATGAACTTAAAACAATTAAAAGACAATCAAAGACTTACAAAACGCCAGGCCGACAGCGGAGTAAAAGCCAATTATAAACTGATAACCGGGTATGTTAAATACTATTCGATGTCAAAAAGCTCTCCTTCAATTAAAAACCCGGTTCGCGGGAACAATGATGTGTTTTCGGGCTTACAGCTAAACGAAAAACTAAGCTCGCTTGCAAATGCTACAAGTGAGGTGCGTTCTATACAGGATTTGATAAGTAACCGCTCAGACAGGTATAAAGACCTGATGCAGAATATACGCAGAGCCGGGTTGGAATATCAGAAAAAGTTTACCCTTTCGGCAGCCTGCATTGCTTTGTTTTTGATAGGAGCGCCGCTCGGGGCAATAATCAGGAAAGGCGGCCTTGGGTTGCCGGTTGTTGTTTCGGTTATCTTTTTCCTGATCTTTTATATCATCACAACCATTGGCGAAAAATCTGTTAAGGATGGCGATGTTTCGCCGGTTGTAGGTTCGTGGGTTGCTATTTTTATTATAACACCTATCGGGATATTTCTCTCCTATAAAGCAGCTACAGATTCCGCAATATTTGATATGGAACTGTATAAACGGTTTTTTAATAAGATATTTAAGAAGAAGGTGAGTAGTTGATTGAGTTGGATTGATTAAGTTATTTTTAAATAAATAATCACTTAAAGCAACTAACCGGCTTACTAAAATCGTATTGCTAATAATTACAAACAATTCACTTAATCAACTCAATCAACTAACTAATAATTACAAAGCGCCGACCGGAATGATCTTATTATCATTTAACTTTGTTATTAAGGAGATAGATTAGAGGTATGAGATTAGTTACCGGTTATAGATTGATAAACTGATCTCTAATCACAAATCACAAAAAAAATGCTAAATACAATAGAAGAAGCGATTGAAGCTATAAAAAACGGTAAAACAATTATTGTTGTTGATAATGAGGACCGCGAAAATGAAGGCGACTTTTTAACAGCGGCCCGTAATGCCACTCCCGAAACCATAAACTTTATGACACGCCATGGGCGGGGACTGGTTTGTGCACCTATTACAAAAAAACGTGCCAAAGAGCTTGATTTGGAGCCGATGGTTAGTCATAACACCACATCTCACGAAACCAATTTTACGGTATCGGTTGATTTGCTGGCAGGCTGTACTACCGGTATATCTGCCTCTGACCGTTCAAAAACTACACTGGCATTAATAGACCCTGCTACCAAGCCTGAAGATTTAGGCCGGCCGGGACACGTATTCCCGCTAATAGCTAAGGACGGGGGAGTATTACGCCGTACAGGACACACCGAAGCTGCTATAGATATGGCCGTTTTAGCGGGTTTTGAACCAGCCGGTGTAATATGCGAGATAATGAAGCACGACGGGGAAATGGCCCGCTTACCTGAATTATTAGAATTGGCCAAAGAGTTTGATCTGAAGATCATTTCGATTGAGGACCTGATAGCCTATCGTTTAGCTACTGAATCATTAGTACATAAGGACGTATCTGTAAAAATGCCTACCAAATGGGGCGATTTTGATATGATTGCCTACACACAGGCCGATACTGGTGAAAATCATTTAGCGCTTGTAAAAGGAAGCTGGGAACCCGGCGAACCCATTTTAGTACGCGTTCACAGCTCGTGCGTTACCGGCGATATTTTTGGATCGTGCAGGTGCGATTGCGGGCCTCAGCTTCATAAAGCTATGGAAATGATAAACCGCGAAGGTAAAGGTGTTGTTGTATATATGAACCAGGAGGGCCGGGGCATAGGCTTGATCAATAAGCTTAAAGCCTACCACTTACAGGAAAACGGCATGGATACTGTTGAAGCCAATATTGAATTAGGTTTTGAGATGGATCAGCGTGATTATGGTGTTGGTGCGCAGATATTGCGAAGCCTGGGCGTATCAAAAATGCGTTTGATGACCAACAACCCTAAAAAAAGAGCAGGTTTGATAGGCTATGGATTAGAGGTAGTTGAAAATGTACCTATTGAAATTGCTTCAAATCCGCATAATGAGGCTTACCTGCGAACCAAAAGGGATAAAATGGATCATGCCATTATGCTCGATCACTGATCGTCATCTTCGGATTTAACAGCCGGTTCGGGCGTGCCTAAAGCAGGTATGCCTGCCGGCAGTGGTTTAACCGGCTGCTTACGGGCATGACTCTTGAAGATATTCTTTATAAACTCGGCAAAGGTGTCAAAATCACGTTGATAAACCAGCCCCAGCCCGTTTACATACTGGTCATCCAATTCGCCACTTAGCGCATTTAAGGTGGTACTGTTTAAAATGCGGTAAGAGTAACGTGCGCTCAGGTTACCATCTTTCCTTATCAGGTACTGTGCTTCAAAATCTTTGGTAAGCAGGTTGAAATTTGAATTAAGCAAGCTGGAATTGGTTTGAAACAAATCACTGCTGCCTGTAGTTGATGTGCTGAATAAGCTGCCGGTTAGCACAAGGCGGTCCTTAATCCTGTACGATAGGGTGGCATCATTAAATGACCGTATGTTAAGGTCAAGGTTTTTAATATTTGATTGCGAAATAAAACTGTTTAATTTATTAAAGGCAAATTCACTAACGGCCTCGCCGGCTGTTCCCAGCACCTGGTTGGTTAAATTGTTATTGGCCCCATTTGAAAACTGGCGCCGTACAATAATACTTAAAGCCTGCTGGCTGCGGTTATTATTATCTGAAAGATAATTACTCAAGTCATCTTTAATAGATGGATCGAGCGGAAAGTTAAAGTCAAAATCGATAGTTGGCTGTAGCAATGTTTTGGTCAGTATCAATTCGGCCTGCACCAGCTCCAACGACCGACCCTTTGGCGATTGTGAGCCCGCAGCCTGGTAAAGCGGCGAAATGTCGGTACGCACCTCGTAAATAGCGCTCAGGTTAATGGTAGCGTTTGATGGGTTGCCCGTCCATCGTATGGTACCACCCTGGTTCACCGTGAAGTTTTTGCTGATAAAGTTTTTTGCGGTAAATTCAAACTTACCCGATGTTATTAAAAAGTCGCCAAACATTTCAAAATCACCCAGGCTGTTTATGTTCAGTTTTAAATCATTTGCCTGCCCGCTGCCTTCCAGCACACCGTAATCTGTAAATATTTTTACCGTAGTTTTTTCATCAACAGTCAAATCGAAATTTAAGGTAACCCCGTCAAAAGCATTTGATTTGGTAACAAGCTTTGCTGTATCGTTGTGGCTTACAAATTTTATAAAATCGTAATCGCCCACCGTTGCCGAGGTATTAAGCGGAATATTAAATATGGTGCCGGCCTCGGTTTTGGCTTTAATGTCAATTTTCATATTATCAACCGGCCCGTTAAAGCTAAACCTCCCGGTGCCAAACGCTGTACCGTAATAAACATGGTTGTCTTTAAATGTGGTGTTCAGCGCCATCAGGTTTTTAGCAGTAAGCACAGCTTCAATATCCGGATTTGAAAGATCATTCAAATCAACTGTACCGGTAACTGTCCCTGTCCCTTTTTTGCTATCCCGCATTACCATATTGTTTAAACTTATTACGCTGTTGGCAACATTCAGCGTATCATTAACCGTGTAGGCTGTTTTTAAATAGTTAACGGTAACGCCGGTATTGTTTAAGGTAACCGTTCCGTTTAATTGTGGTTTTGAGGGTGGCCCCGATAGCTTTAAATTGGTTGAAACCGTTCCCTTTATGTTCGAAACCAGGTCCTTTATAAAAGGCTCAAAAATTATGGCCTCGGTATGGTTCATTTTAACATCAAAATCAAGGTTATCGGCTTTATCATGCCCTAGCTGGTATGCTCCGGCAATATTCATGGTTTCCAGGCCCCTGTTATGAATATTCATTTTTATATCGGCCTGTTTGCGCTCATTATCAAGGGTCGATTCAATTTTTACATCACCTACCAGCGTTTTGTTCATGATAAGTGAATCAATACCCAGATGCGCATCAACACCCGGCGATTTCATTATTGAAGAAAGCACCACATCGCCATTGAGCGAACCTTTTAACAGCACACCGCCGGTACGCGTAAGCTGGTTTAAGTTAACCATATTGAATTTTTCGAACGATACTTTGAGCTGATCAGCGGGATTGTCAGAAACAAAGCCATTGATCTTTACTATTTGCGGGCCGTTTGATAGCTCAAAGCCGGATACCTGCGTTTTTCCATCCAAAAACTTTACCCGTACCTTATCTGTCAGCCTCCAGTTTTGATGCTCCAGTATTACATCCGATGGCAGCAATTGCACCCTGGCGGTTGTGTCATTGCCAAACCTTACTAAACCATAAAGGTCAAGTTGGTTCACTGCATTTTTATCAGATAACTTAACGTTAAAATTCAGGCTATCGTTTTTTACACTATTAACAACCGTAATGTTCTTTATAAACAAGCTGTCGGTAAGGTCAACCTTGTTTAATGATAAGTTCAATGCTAAAAAATCATCATTAGTGCTTTCATCTATAATAAAATCGTGAAAGAGAATCTTGCCCAGTTTTATAGTTTTGATATAGGCATTAAGCGTGGCTGTTTTCTTTTCCGAATTAAATTGCCCTATAAAAGTACCCTGGTCGGGAATTTTTAAATCGGGCATAAAAATGGCTATTAACGGGTCTATATTTTTTAGTGCTAAATTGAAGGAGAAGTTTTGCGGCTTTGGGGTAACAATAGCTGTTTTTAATGATGGGATATATTTTTTTACGATGGTTTTAAAATAAGATGGCAGGGTAGGCAAATCATAATTGCCTTTAATATAACCATCGGCAACGTCAGATTTTAGTGTTATAGCCCGGGTATCGCCGGCGCCATTTGCCGATAAAAGAACAGAATCAACCACATAATTATTTCGCGGATCAACTATCCGGGCGCGTGTAAGTGCAACATTACCTGTTAAATTATTTAAAGTATTCCCTGAGAAAGAGGTTGTAACACGCGTGGTAAGGGTAATGGTATCGTCAATCAGTTTTAAGGTATGCAATTGTGCTCTATCAATATTTGCAGTAAAGCTGTAAATTGGTAATGCAGGGTTTAAATTAATGCTGCCGTTTAAATCAAGCTTAATGTTTTTATCGTTGATGTTGATCTTGGCCTCTGCCACCTTTTTAATAAAAGTACCGTTCACCGTTAAGTTTTGGTAGTTGTAGCCTTTAAAATCAATGGCTTTAATACGGGCGTCTAACTTTTCGGTTAAATTTTTAAGGTCATCGCCACTGCCTTGTATATTGGCATTTAAGGTGGTACGGCCCAGCGTTTCTTCGTCAAGCAAATTGCCCAGGTCAAACGCATAGGTATCCAATTTACCGCTGTAAGCAGGTATGCCCGCTTTATTTATTTTTAAATTAATATCCGGATCAAACCTGCCTAATTTGGTTTTAAAAGTTCCATACGCTACAAAATCATTTTGCAATCCGCTAAACCTTCCCGAAAAATTTATATTCCCAAATTTTGATATGATAGCAGGCACATGCCGGTTACGCGTATCGGTAAAGTTGCTGTACAGGTAGTCCAGATCGGCTTTATTGGTAGCAATTTGTTCAAAGTTTAATTCCAGGAAAGTATTATCCCAATCGGGCAGGCCGCGTAGTTTAAAATCGCCTTTTATGTAAGTGGCTTTGCCTCCGGTAACTGTAAGCTTTTTGGCGCTCAGGTTATTTACAAAACCTTTAATGCGGCCATCCAGCCCCAAATCAAACTTAACATGTTCAAGGCCATCTGTAAAAAAAGCAATATCGGTTGAGGAGATCTGCGACGATTTAAAATCGCCATCCATATAAACCCTGTCTTCAATATGCTCGCCAACATCATCAAAAGTCTTAAATTTCATCCTGAAATAATTCCGGAGCCTTGAACGATTTGTTAGGATGTAGAGGTTTTGAGCCAGTATCTGGTTAGTATCAACCGTTGCTAAAGCATTGAATTTTTTGAGATAGAACCCGCTTTTTTCGCGGAGGGTAAGGTTGGTTACACTTGCTTTAAACAGGTGATGCGTAATGTCCATGTTTTTAATCACGGCGCTAAAGTTTTTTACATCAACATCATCAAAATTTACGCCTTTTATAAGCGTATCAACCATCTTGTTTTTATATCGAAAATGTAAATTATTAATGGCTATCTGTTCAAAATTAGTTACCCAGGGCTTGCTAACCTTTTTGCTGGTATCGGGCGTTTTAGGGCTAAAATAATCGATAATAAACTTCAGGTTGCTGGTGTTGTCTTTTTGCTTTTTAAGATAGACGGAGCCATTGTCCAGTTGTATCAATTTAAAATCGATTACATGATTTTTAATACTGCTGAAAAGCGAGAAGTCATTTAAATCTATCGAAAGTTTGGGGATGCTTACCAGCGTGTCTTTTTGTTTATCAAGCACATAAAAACCTTCCAGTACCACTGATGTAAAAGGTTGTATATAAAGGCTTTTTATGCCAACTTTGGTCTTTAGATCATCAGATAAATAGCTTGCCGCTTTTTTTGCTGCCCATGTTTGCACCGGCTGATATTGGAAAAGCAATAGCAATATGCTAATTACCAATAAGATGACCAAAACAATACTTAACGCTATTTTGAGTAGTTTTTTAATAACTTTGCGGTTTAATTAGTGAGTTAGTGAATTAACGAATTAGTGATTGTTGAATAGTTAACTTTTGATTTAACGTTATCAACCCAATATGGTTTAATAGCTTTAGCAATATTTTAATTCCCGGCCTATTAATTCACTAATTCACTAATTCGCTAATTCACTAAATAATTTAATTCAATAATTCGTACTTGTTAACAATTCTTGGAATCGAATCTTCGTGTGATGAAACCTCAGCTGCTGTTTGTGTTGATGGTGTGATGCTGAGCAATGTTATTGCCAATCAAACCATTCACGAAGCTTACGGAGGTGTTGTCCCTGAGCTTGCCTCAAGGGTTCATCAGCAAAATATTGTCCCTGCTGTACAACAAGCATTATTAAACGCAAAAGTAAGCAAAAATGATGTGGATGCGGTTGCTTTTACGCGCGGGCCTGGTCTTTTAGGCTCATTGCTTGTAGGCGTGTCATTTGCCAAGGCATTTGCTTTGGCTAAAAACATACCGCTAATTGATATTAACCATATGCAGGCCCATGTGCTGGCGCATTTTATTGGCGATAATAAACCGTCATTTCCTTTTTTATGTTTAACCGTTTCAGGAGGCCACACCCAAATAGTTTTGGTGAAGGATTACTTTGATATGGAAGTAATTGGCCAAACGCTGGATGATGCGGCGGGCGAGGCGATGGATAAAACCAGTAAAATTTTAGGCTTGCCCTATCCTGGCGGTCCGTTGATTGATAAATATGCCCGTTTGGGCAATGCCGATGCTTATAAGTTTCCTGAACCGCAAATACCCGGTTTGGATTTTAGCTTTAGCGGATTAAAAACGGCCATCCTTTATTTTATACGTGATAATGTGGCCATTAACCCCGATTTTGTACAGCAAAATTTAAACGATATTTGTGCTTCAGTTGAAAAGCGGATAGCCACCATATTATTGAACAAGCTGACTAAAGCCGCGCAGGCATATGGCATTAAAGATATAGCTTTAGCCGGCGGGGTATCGGCCAATACAGGTTTGCGCCAGGGTTTACAGGCCCTATGCGAAAAAAATAGATGGGGGTGCTTTATCCCTAAAATGGAATATTGTACCGATAATGCTGCTATGATAGCCATAGCAGGGTATTATAAATATTTAAAAGGAGAATTTACTGATCAATCGGTTGCGCCGTTGGCGCGGATGGTTTTATAGTTCATAGTTGATGGTTCATAGTTCATAGCAGCTACATTAAGTGGTAGCAATGAATTTTAAGCCATATACTAACAATCATAAGCCATTAACCATGAACTATTAACCATGAACTAAAATAATGAATATTCCTTCACTCATCTTCTGGGCAGTTTTTGTGCTGCCACTGGTAATATTTTTAGTATGGCTTATGCGCCAGGATAAGCGTAAAGGCAAAACAGGGCTTATTGTATTAGCCATAATGGTTATTGGCGGTATAGTTTATATGTACTGGAAAACTAAAGGGCAGTAATGTTTGTCTGAATCAGAATTTTAAGAATTATTAAATTTTCAGAATGCGTTTATTTATATATTCGCTACAGTATCCTGTTAATTCTTAAATCCTGAAATTCTGATCCAGACAATAATTATGAAACCCACCAAGCTACTCCTCTTTTTCGCATTCTTTACTCTTCATTTTACAGCTTTTGCACAATTGGATAAACCGGCTGCCGAAGCTTTTATAAAGCGGGTTGTTCCCACTGCGGCTAATCATTTTGTAGTAAAAGAGATCCCGGCCGAAAATGGCAAAGATGTTTTTGAGCTGCAAAGCAAGGATGGTAAAATTGTTTTAGGCGGCAATAAAGCTTTGTCGGTAGCATCGGCATTAAGCTATTATTTAAAAAATTATTGTCATGATGATTTTGGCTGGAACGGGGATAACATGCACCTGCCCGCCGTATTACCGGTTGTTAAAGGAAAAATACATCATACTACACCCTATACTTACCGCTATTATTTAAATTATTGCACTTTTAATTACAGTATGAGCTGGTGGGACTGGAAACGCTGGCAAAAAGAGATTGACTGGATGGCCCTTAACGGGATTAATATGCCATTAGCCCTAACCGGCGAAGAAGCTATATGGCGCGATGTTTACCATAATATGGGTTTTACTGATAAAGACCTGGACGGGTTTTTTAGTGGTCCGGCCTATTTTTCGTGGTTTTGGATGGGTAACCTTGATGGCTGGGGCGGCCCTTTGCCGCAGCACTGGATGGACAGCCACAAGGAATTACAGAAAAAGATATTACAACGCGAACGTTCTTTTGGGATGACGCCGGTTTTACCTGCCTTTTCAGGACATGTGCCGCCATCGTTCAAGGACAAATTCCCGCAGGCTAAATTGAAAAAAACCAATTGGGACCAGGGTTTTAATGATGTGTATCTGCTGGATGCAGACGACCCGATGTTTGTGGAGATCGGCAAAAAATACATCGAAGCGCAAACCAAAGAGTTTGGTACCGATCATTTATACTCATCAGATACTTTTAATGAGAATACACCGCCAACCAATGATTCTACCTATTTGAGCGGGACAAGTAAAAAAATATTTCAATCGATGACCGCGGCCGATCCAAAGGCAATATGGGTAATGCAGGGATGGCTTTTTTTTAATGCGAGTAGTTTTTGGCATGAACAACAAATAAAAGCATTGCTGAATGCCGTGCCCAATAACCAAATGATAGTTTTGGATTTATACACCGACGAACACCCGGTTTATACCAGCACCGATGCTTATTACGGCAAGCCCTGGATCTGGAACATGCTGCAAAACTTTGGGGGCAATGTGAGCCTTCACGGCGCGATGGAAAAAGTAGCTAAAAATCCGTCGGAAGATTTACGGTTTAAAAATATGGTAGGGATGGGTCTTGCCCCCGAAGCCATTGAGCAAAACCCTGCTATATATGAGTTGATGCTGGATAATGTTTGGCGCAATAATGCTATAGATGTAAAAGGCTGGCTTAAGGACTATGCATTGCGCAGGTATGGCAAAAGCAACCCGAAGATCAATGAAGCCTGGGAGTTATTGCTTAACAGCGTTTATATTAGTGATACGCGAAGGAACGGTCCCGGATCGATAATTGCAGGCAGACCAAATTTGAAGATAGTGCCTGAACGTATAGATACCGAATTGAATTATAAGCCAATGCAGGTAGTAAAAGCGTGGCGTTTGTTTATGCAATCGGCTAATGAATTGAAGGGGAGTGATGGTTTTCAGTACGATGTGGTTGATATAACCCGGCAGGTGCTGGCCAATTATGCCAATACCATTGAACCTTCAATTATTAAGGCTTACCGGCAAAATGACATGGCTGGCTTTAAAAAACATAGCGCTGAACTTTTACAGCTAATGGATGATATGGACGAGCTGCTGGCCACCCGTAAGGATTTTTTATTAGGTAAATGGATCAGCGATGCCCGGGCCAACGGTATTACCCCCAAAGAAAGCGATTTATACGAATTTAATGCCCGCGATTTGATAACCCTTTGGGGCGGCAAAGATAACCCGCTGCACGAATACTCTAATCGTCAATGGAGTGGCCTGATAAAGAGCTTTTATAAGCCACGTTGGGAAATGTTTTTTGCCGGTTTAAACCACTCAATGGTTAATAAAGCCCCGTTTGATAATGATGCTTTTCAAAATAAAATAAAAGACTGGGAATGGGCATGGGTAAACAAGCATGATAAATATTCTACATTGGTAAAAGGGAATTCGATTGAGATAGCGGAACGGATGTTTAAAAAATATGATGCGAAGATTGAGCAGGCTTATAAGTAGGTTTTCATAATATTATGAAAACTGAGCTATATTCTGGCATCTTAATACTAAAATAATCCCTCAGATTTTATGATGTGTTTTATGTCATCTTTATCAATAGATGATTCTTCAGATTTATCAAATATCGTAATTAAAAATATTCAGTTGCTGTTGAACCCTCTCTATAAGATAGGTGATAACCCGAAAATCACCACTTTTGCCTTTTCCTTTAGATTCATCTGCAAGCCTTATCTTGTAAATGTTTGAACCGTAACTATCACCCATTTTGGGATTTTTAATAAGTTCCAACTCAAGTTTTTCCAAACTATTTTGTAAGGTGTGATATTTTTTTAAAAGCCGTTTGGCTTTTTTTAAGAAGAATGCGGTAAGATGTACATTATTTGCCATCGAAAAGATCGGACATAGAATAAGATTTCGCCCTTCCTTCGCGAATTTACTTTACATCTTTTAATCCTAACTTTATTTCATTTAAAAGATGCGCTTTCTTTGAAGCCTGCTTGTCTGATGATATAGAAATAATTTCGCCACCAAGTTCTTTAACAATAGCAGATAATTTGCCCTTGGCTTTTCCGGAAACCTGTATAGTTATTGTAGTCATTAATCAAAGATACTTTATAATCAATATTTATACAAGACCAGATTTGACAACTTTTTAAAAGTTGTCAAATCTATATCCACACCGGGTAACATTATCATTAAAAACTTGCAGTTAAAAAGCTTAGTTAATATCTTGTAAGGCATTCCTGTTTAAAACAATTTTTATGATTAAATCACGCAGGCTATTATTCCTTGATTATCGAAATAACAGGGAGCCTAAGCCTACTATCTATAGCCTTATGAGGCAATAATCAGCGCATTTAATTCCATGCTTGCTTTTCAATGCTTTTCCTATCCAATCACATAACCGTAACACGTAGTTTTACTCACTGATAATCAGTACTAATACGCTAATAATCAGGTACTTTTGCGCTTGTGATCGCTTTCCTTTCGTACTACTTTTACAGATGAGCAGGGTGCTTAATAATACCCGGAAGCCGAAAAGGGTAAACAGAGTAGGCAGTAATCTTAATATTTATATCATGGCAACAGCAACAAAATTTTCAAAAGAAAATGCTATTTATGTGTCGGTACCATCTAAACTAACCCTTAAACAAACCCAGGCGGTAACAGAAGAAATTTTACGCCTGGCAGGATGTCCAACTTGTTATTCGGGATTTAAGTTCCATTTTATTGATGAGGCCGAATTGATCAGCGCAAAAGTTAGTGTTGACAATGAGCTTAAAGTTTCAGCTTTAAATTAAGCAACTTGAAAACCCCGGATGAACTTGGAGTAGGGCTTGTTTATTTTAAGGGATTTGAACGTTTTCTTGCATCACATTCATCATTGATAGACGTAGTAGAGATTGAACCGCAAACATTTTGGTACGACAAAGATGATGAATGTAATGCATTTAAGCACGACCCTTCAGTAATAGACTTTTTAAGCGCCTATGACCGCCCCAAAATTTTCCATGGCGTAGGCTATCCTATAGGTGGTACTTGCCTGCCTTCTCAGCAACACTTTAACACTTTAAGGCAGCAGGCAAAAGCATTAAACCCTAAATGGGTAAGCGAACATCTGAGCTTTAATTTATACAATGAAGACGGCAGGGAGATAAATTCGGGGTTTTTACTTGCGCCTTTGCAATCAAAAGCAGGTGTAAAAACGGCTGTAGCTAACATAAAGCATTATCAAAATGAAATGGGTTTTCCTTTCGCATTTGAAACCGGGGTAAATTACCTGCAACCGCGAAAAAATGAAATGCCCGACGGCTTATTTGTAAAAGAGGTTGCTGAACAGGCCGACTGCCATATTTTACTCGACTTACATAACATCCTTACCAACCAAAGAAACGGTAGACGGAGCGTAAATGAATTTTTGGAATATATTCCGTTTGAAAGGGTAATTGCGCTGCATGTAGGCGGCGGTATGTATTATAAGGATTACTACCTGGATGCACATAGCGGTGTTTCTGACAGCGAATTATTAAACATACTTGAGAATGTAGTTGGCAGGTTGCCCAATCTTAAGGCTCTAATGTTCGAGATTGATCCTGATGCTTTTGTAAAAACTCCCGAAGCGGCAATTAGGAACCAGTTAATTGCCATGCAAAGAATTTGGGATAAGCGGGGCCATAACTATAAAAAGAAAGAGTTAAAACATCCAGTTACCACAGAGCAGGTTTTTGATGAAACTACATCCGTAAATGATTGGGAATGCACAGTGGGCAAGCTGGTATCAGGAAAAGAACTGGCAAGTGAGCTTGCAAAAGAATTGCTTAATGATAAAGGAATATCAATTATTAAGGACCTGGTTTTTAATTTCCGTGGTTCGGTATTGATCTCTATATTAAAGCTCACTACGAGATTGTTGAGGCTTTCGGTAGGTGAGGATGCTTTTAATAAGTATGTGGACGATTTTTTTGACAGTGCCGTTCCGGAACTATTGCCAATTATAGCTGCAGAACAATTTTCGGAATATATTAAATCAAAAAAAATAACAGTCCCATACCTGGAAAAGATTTTGGAATATGAACTGGCATCAGTCCGGACCGCGATAGATAAGCAAAACAGGAGTGTTAGTTTCGATTTTGATCCATTGCCTGTTTTTGCAGCCTTAGAAAATGCAAAATTACCTGTCGGGCAATTGGTAAATAAATCGGTGAACCTGCAGGTTGTATATGACCAGCCAGTATTAGAAAATGAGTACCCCGGTTTTAGTCCGGTTTTTCACAATTAATGTCAAAATTTTCTTTTAAAAAATCTCAAAAAAAAACTTACGAAGTTTTCAAAACTTCGTAAGTTTTTTTCATCTTGTAAATCTTATTTACCGCTGCCTGTAACCTGCATCGGGTTTACCCCGGCAGATTGGCCGCGTGCAGCACCTGCACCAACCTTTTGTTTAAACACCTGGAATTTTGATGCTTCAGGTAATTTACCCCAGTAGTTATTGGTTTCGTCAATATCGCAAGTTTCGCGGAAAGGATCTACCTGAATGGAGCTAACTTCCTTGTCCTGAACATAGAATTTTGATACGTGCTTTTCGTTCAACCGCCATACCTGTGCCGGTATCCTGTCAATCATTTTGGTGCCATCGGCATAGGTAAATTGTACGATGATCGGCATAACCAAGCCGCCCTTATTACTGAAGTTCAGCTCATAAAAAAACTTGTTGGCGTACTTTGCTTTATCCTCATCAGTAAATGCTTCCGGCGCGCGGTCGGCCATGGTTTTCGCTTTGGTCATATCGCGGAATTTTGAACTGTCGACAGCTGCCAATCCCCGGTCATATTTCCAGTAAAAATCACGCACGGTGGTATCGCGGTCTACATAAAATTGTATTTTTTTATCCTCACGGTTCCTGATCTTCGATATATCATCAAAATTGTTCACTATCGGCGCGGCAACTTTAGTATCAGGTTTCCTGGCGCTAAATTGTGCAGGCAGGTTGCCATTCAAATCAGCTTTGGCAACTTTTACCGAATCAAGCGAAATATCGCAAGGGTCAGTTCCATAGAACCAGCCTCTCCAAAACCAATCCAGGTTCTCGCCACTGGCATCTTCCATTGTTCTGAAGAAATCGGCAGGTGTTGGGTGTTTAAATTCCCAGCGCCTTGCATATTCTTTAAAAGCAAAATCAAAAAGCTGGCGGCCCATTACGGTTTCGCGTAAAATATTCAGCGCAGTAGCAGGTTTGGTATATGCATTCGGCCCGAAACGTACTATGTTTTCGGAGTTGGTCATTATGGGTTCCAACTCATCTTTAGGCAGTTTCATATAATCAACCTGGGTATAGGCTGCGCCTTTTTTGCTGGGGAATTTGTTATCCCAAAGCTCCTCGGTCAGGTATTCAACAAATGAGTTTAATCCCTCGTCCATCCATGTCCACTGACGCTCGTCGCTGTTAACGATCATCGGGAAAAAGTTATGACCAACTTCGTGAATGATCACACCTATCATCCCGTTTTTGGTGCTTTCGCTATAAGTGCCATCCTTTTCAGTACGACCATTATTAAAGCAGATCATCGGGTACTCCATACCGTTTGATGCCTCAACACTTTGTGCAACCGGGTATGGATAAGGGAAAGTAAAGCTTGAATAGGTTTTTACGGTATGTGCAACCAGCCTGGTTGAATATTTACTATACAGGCCATAAGCTTCTTTGCCATAATAGCTCATACACATTACGTTTTTGCCATCAACCTGTTGCCCCATGCCATCCCAGATGAATTTGCGGGAAGACGTCCAGGCAAAGTCGCGTACGTTACTGGCCTGGAAGATCCATGTTTTTTTCTCGGTGCTTGGGTTTGTTTCACGTTTTTTAGCTTCATCCAGGGTAACTATTTGCACCGGAACATTTGACGTTTTTGCCTTGTTATACAGCGCTAATTGTGCAGGGGTTAAAACTGCCGGGTAATTGATACACTCGCCGGTACCGCCAACCACATGATCGGCAGGAACAGTCATCTGTACCTTGAAATTGCCGAATGTTAAAGCGAACTCACCCCTGCCGGCAAACTGGTGATTTTGCCATCCCTGGAAATCGCTGTAAACACAAAGGCGCGGGTACCATTGAGTCATGGTGAACAGGTAATTGCCATCACCGGGGAAATACTCATAACCACCACGGCCGCCCATGCTTAATCTGTCGGATATTTTGTAGGTCCACTTTACGTTAAACACCATGTGCTGACCTGGTTTTAAAGCCGCAGGCAAATCAACGCGCATCATAGTTTTGTTAATAGTGTATGGTAATGATTTACCTAAAGCATCGGTAATGCTTAAAATTTTATCGCCATAACCATTATCTTCTGTAGTGATTTCTGCTCTTTCAATTATAGCGGTACCTGCCACTTTTGGCATAACGGTGCTGCTTTGGTAATTGGCGTTATCAAGGTTGTTATGCTGATTTTCGTCCAGCTGTAACCAAATGTAATCTAACGGATCGGGAGAATTGTTGTAATAGGTTACTGTTTCGGTACCGGACAACTTTTGGATCTTCTCGTCGAGCTCGCATTTGATGTCATAATCTGCACGTTGTTGCCAGTATTTGGAGCCAGGGGCGCCGCTTGCTGTACGCTGCTCGTTGGGGGTTGGTAAAATGGTACCCAACTGTTCGAACTTGTTGCCGTGATTGCTGCCGGGATTATTCTGGATATCCTGGCCCCTCACCAAACCAATAATGGCGAAGGAAAAAAATAGGGATGTAAGAACACGTTTTTTCATGTCGTTTAAATTAAAAAGATTGTCAGTTACTAGTATCGTTATCTCTTCCCAAAGGAAAAGCGTATAAATCGTAAATTTCTTAAACCAAATACGCCGCCTTTTCAAATCCGAAATCGAACATCCGAAATCCGAAATCCGAAATCAAAACGGCAGTCTCTCCAAAGCCATTTTAACAGATAGCGCAAATACGCCCGACGACAGGAAAAACACCCAGTCGCGCCGTTTTACTTTTAAAAGATTTAAGAACACTATGCCGATAATTAAAATTATGGCTACGCAAAATATCTGTCCCGCTTCAAGCCCTACATTGAAACCAAACAGGCCCCAGCCAATGGTTTGGTCCTTAGCCAGCATAATGCGGATAGCATTGGCAAAACCCATCCCGTGTATAAGGCCGAAACACAATGCAAGATAATAATTTATCCGTTCACTTTTATTTTTGGAATCAACCCGGAATATATTATTCAGCGCTGTTAAAAAAATAGTGCAGGGAATCAAAAACTCAACCCATTTGCTGCTGAAGCGGATAATATCATACACGCTTAAAGCCAAAGTTAATGAATGCCCTATGGTAAACGCAGTAACCAAAATAAGCACACGCCTGATATCGCTAATGGTATAAACGCAGGCCAGCGCAAGGATAAACAGCTGATGATCCAACGCATCTTTGCTGATAATATGCTCCCAACCCATCTTAAAATAAAAAGCAAAATCAGACATGGCGTATTAACCGTTGAAACCACTAATTTAGAGCGTTTTTTTAACTATAAAAATCAAAATACACTATGTGGGCTATAATTTATCAACCGCTATTATATTGTTACCTGTTTTTAGGCGCCGTAGTTCCGTCCGGGCATGTTGTAAAGGCTTTTCACCCAATACATGTAAGTACCTCGAATATTGAATATAATGGTAAGGATAATAAGCTGGAGGTAATATGCACCATTTTTACTGACGATTTTGAAGCTGCCCTGGCTAAACAATACCATGCCAAAACCGACCTTAACAAAGCTGATATGCATGCCGCCATGGATGCATTGGTAAAAAGTTATTTAGCTGCCAACCTGCATGTAAAAGTTGGCGATGCACCCATAAATTTAAATTACCTGGGCTTCGAGATTAACCGCGAGGCTACCGATGTTTACCTGGAATCGGACAAAATACCGGCGGTTAAAAAAGTTGATGTTGAAGTAGGCCTGCTGCAAAACCTTTTTGACGACCAGATAAATATTGTGCACATCACCGTAAACGGTGTAAGGAAAAGTGAGAAATTGGATTACCCGGATAAAAAGGTGGAGCAAGTGTTTTAGGTTACTCCAACTTACTTTCAAGCGTTCCCTTGCTAATCTTCTTCACATATAACTCATCCACCAAAATAATCACAATAGCCAGCAACGGTACCGCCAGGATAATGCCTAAAGCGCCGGATAGCGTGCCCATAATTAGCTGGCTTATTAGGGTCAAGGCAGGCGGCAGGTTGATCATCTTTTTTTGAATGAGCGGGGTTATTATATTAGCCACAATGGTTTGCGATATAATATATAGCAAAGCCACTATTACACCCGTACCTGTGCCAATGGTAAGCGCCAGTAATACACCTGGTATCATGGCAATCAAAGGGCCAATGTTGGGGATAATTTCCAGTATCCCTGTTATTAATCCCAGCACCATGGCGACGGGTATACCCATAATAGTAAGAGCAATGGTGATTAAGATAAAGATAAGCACCATGGAGAGCATCATTCCCTTGAGCCAGCCTTTAAGCGACAGGCTGATGCGATTGATAACATGCTTACCTAAGGCTTTATGCTTTGGGGGTATCAGCAACAATATGCCATCTTTATAAAGCGAGGGGCTGGCTGTAAAGAAAATGCCCAGGAACATGATGATATACATATCGCCCAATACGCCAAAGCTGGTGCTGAAAAAGGCCTGAGCGGTATCCATCAGCTTTTTGGAGTTATCGCCTGATGAATATTCCAGCACCTTTTGGCCTGCCGGTGTTTCGGCAAGTTTAGCTTTTGCCGTGGTGATGGTATGAGGCAGCGTGTTGCTTAATTCGGCTACCTGCTTTTGTATTTTTGCACCGATAAACCAAAGTAAAACACAGGTTATGATTATGGTTCCCGCAACAGAAATGATCATGGAATACTTGCGGTTCAGTTTAGTTCGCTTTTGTATAAAATCACCCAGCCCATGAAAATAAACGGCAATAAGGGACCCTGCCAACGCCATCAGCAATACATTAAAGGCCACCCTGGCAATTAATATACCTATTACCAACAATGCTACTATAGCCACAGTTTGCCATACCTTTACGGTATAAGAAAGTTCTTTTTCTGTCACATCAACCGGTTTCTTATCTTCCTTAATCATATCAAATACTCTGGTAATAGATTAAAGATATCATTATTCTTTAATGATTAAGTGAAATGAACCCGTATTATTCTGTTAATAATTACGTTTGTAGTATTAGCGCCTGGCTTTAAAAGGTATATAGCCAGGTATTGGAATTAAATTTATAAAATAAAATTTTTCAATTATGAAATTTATTAAATCAGGTTTTGCATCAATGCTAATTATCTCGGCATTAATTACCATGCAGGCATGTAAAGCAAAAAAGCTGGCTCAAAAACCGACTCCTCCTCCTGAGGCGGCGGTGCCTGCTCCTCCGGTGCAACAAGCGCCACCACCTCCACCAGCCCCGCCCGTTGAAGCGCCTGCACCGGCACCCGAAAAGCCCGATTATAATTTTAGTAATATTCAGTTTGAATTAAATTCATCTATATTGAGAACAGAGTCTTACCCAGCTCTGGACAAAGCTGCTTCAGCCATGAAAATGGATCCTTCGGTTAAATTTAACTTAAAGGGCTATGCCTCTGAAGAAGGAACAGCCGAGCATAATATGGCCCTGTCAGAAGATAGAGCTAATTCAGTTAAAGCATATTTGGTAAATTCGGGTGTGAGCGGGCAGAATATAACCACAAAAGGGTATGGTACGGCAAACCCGGTTGCCGATAACAGTACTGAAGATGGCAGAAGTTTAAACCGCAGGGTAGAAATATCAAAATCAAATTAAGCTTAAGCAATATTCTCCAACGCTAATACTTCGAGGGCTTGTCATTTTGGGCAAGCCTTTTTTATGCATCAGTACTAATTAGGCTTCTTTTTCTCCCCCAACTTCTTTTTTACGTATTGAGTTAAATCATAGTCACTGGCATTAACAACTATCTCATAAGATGGTCGGTTTTCCATTATAAAATCGCTTAGCCTTTTTCCTTTGTACCCGGTTATACGAGTGACAATTGGATTGAAACGTTTGTCTACAACGCTGTTTTTATAATCAGTTGTGAGTTTACGCTCCAGCCTTCGGGCCTGGTGCCCCTTTTTACCCAGCGCGTTGTTTAATTTATCAATATTTACGAGCGCATCTGTAAGAAATATGCCTTTATTATCGCCCAAAAAGTAAATTTCCTTTAAATCTTTTTTATTGTTTTCGTAAGTTGATTCCGGTGTAATGGCGGTGCTGCTAATCACAACTTCTTTCATCATTAAAGGGTTTTTATGAAGTTGGATAACCAAATATTGCTGGTCTGCTACAAGCAATGTGTCCCTGCTATAATCGTTTTTAGTAGTTATTAAGGTGTCGCCGGGTTTTACGCTTATAATAAATCCGCCCCTGTCATTACTCACTGTTTGCATGTGATCGCTTAAGTTTTTAATAACAGCGCCATCGAGCCGGTTGCTATTATACATTACTAAACCACTAATTTTTCTTACCTGGGCTATAGAGAGCTTTGGCCATACTAGTAAAAAGAATATCAGCAAATATTTATGCATTATTCAAATTTATATAAATAACGCTGGCTTCGGTTTTTATGATAAATAGATAGATTAAAATAACAGATGTTTAAACAAGCTTATTCAAGCAATGTTAATGGTTGTGAAGTTGTTAACATAATGATAATATGAAATTAACTATTATATAACGTAACTTCGCAATAATCCTAAAAGAAATGAAAAATAATAATCCAAAGTCCCAGGCTAAAGTGGCCAAAAAAGCCGCAGCTAATGATATTGAAGCAAGCATTGTAGCTGCGCTTAAACAAGCAGTGGCTAAAACCGGGCAAAATGCCGAAAAGCTTTTAAAAGAAATAGAAAAAGGCTCGAAAAAATTAGCAAAAAAAATAGCGAAAGAATTTGAGTTTGAGGCTCCTGCAAAAGAAAAAGCTGTTAAAACTGCAAAGCCTGCTGCCGAAACTAAAAAGCCACAGCCTGCTGCAAAAAGCAAAGTAGCTGCTGCTCCGGCCGTTGCGCCTAAAGCTGCTGCTACTCCAAAACCAGCCGCTGCTCCAAAACCTGCCATTGCCGAAACTAAACCAGTTGTGGTAACAAAACCAGCAACAACAACTGCTAAGCCGGTTAAAAAAGCAGCGGTTAAACCTGCTGAAAAGGCCAAATAAAAATTAAAAGAATAGAAAAATTGTGATTGGTGAGCAACAAGTTGCAATTTCATAGTTATGAGATTGCAACGTTGCTATACTTGTAATGGCGGTTTATTTTAACAGCTACTTTTTATCCCCCGTTACATTTAAAAGTACAATGCTGTTATGGGGGATGCCCAATGTTTTGCCCGGGGTAACATTTAAATAAAGTTTTAAATATCCTTCTGTAATACCTTTCATCGCTGTAATGGTTGACGCCTTAAATTCAGGCATGATCAGTTGATTAGCCTTCCTGAAAATTAACTTGCCATTTTCATCCACAAATACCGAATACAGGTAATTAAAATCATCATAAGCTTTATGGATAACAATGTTAAAGGTGGGCAAAAGGTATTGATCATAGCTTGCGCCGCCGTTAATTTCCTGTTGCTCAACCGTGTCTTTTTCAACAGATATCAAAGGGCTTTTGGCCTTTAACTTTACCGGATCTGTCCCGGCAAATGCGCTGTCTAAAACTTTATTTGCCTTTAAAATTTTGGCTTTCACATATGCAGTATCCCTGGGGGTTGGGGCAACAATAAGCGCCGTGTCACGGTGCAATACATTTTTTAAATAATCGTTGGAGTAAAAGGTCATGTACACATGCACCTTTTCATCATGTATAATATTATCGCTTACATGCAGCACTTCAAATTTCAGGCTGTCTTTGCTTAAATGTTTAAGTTTTAACCAGGCCCATGCCACATCAAATATCGAATCGTGGTCAAATACCACCGGGGCGTTTAAGAACTTATGTTTGCGGGGGCTGTAAATGTTTACCGAATCGAGCGAGGGAAATGCAATTTTCCATTCAGGTATCAGCTGGTACCCTACCGGGCTGAAAGAAAGGCCATTATCAAACTGGCGCTTAACTTCGGTGTACCTTATTCTCTGAATAATCTTTATTAAATTTTTTGTTCGTTTTGCTACTGCTTCCTTTCGGATATTTTCATCCTGTATGGTCCTTAAGCCGCGATTACATCTGCCGGCAAAAAATAAAACGAAAATGAAAAGGACGAAAGTATTTATCTGCAGATACCGTATGCCGGGTGTATTCATGTTAAACTAAACAGGGATTTCATTAAAAGGTGCTAAAATAATAAAATTAAGGCTAAAATCCGTAATTCGTGCCGTAATCCGGACAGGGCAGACGCATTAAAATAACTCAGTAAATCAGGCTAAACATCAGCATAGTTAAAGGAGGCTCCGATG
>Ga0206874_1033_pt1 | contig 37000 bp, 34 predicted proteins | sample Alteio_BWOrgCont_12_FD_152629 | JGI IMG/M metagenome (GOLD analysis project Ga0206874, IMG submission 152629) | Enriched cells from forest soil in Barre Woods Harvard Forest LTER site, Petersham, Massachusetts, United States -... | ecosystem: Environmental > Terrestrial > Soil > Temperate forest >...
CAGGCAGCTTTTCAGGACGTTGAATCGCACCCACTCACCTATTTCGTATTCGATCTACTACATTTGAACGGCCGTAATTGGCGCGGTCTCCCTTTGCGCGAACGTAAAACGCAGCTCGAGGAGCTCCTTCCACAAAACAATTCGACCGTTCGCCTGAGTGAACATATTGAGGGCGATGCAGTGAAAATATTTCACAATGCCTGCAAGCTGCACGCTGAAGGAATTATTTCTAAACGGGCCTCTGCTCCCTATAGAAGTGCACGTTCGCCGGACTGGCTCAAATCAAAATGCCTGCGCGAGCAAGAGCTGGTCATTGGGGGCTACACGATCTCGAGTGATGGCAACAACCGCATCGGCTCGCTGCTACTCGGCTACTACAAAGGCTCCAGCCTTATCTATGCGGGACGCACTGGCACCGGGTTTACTCAAAAGTTGAAACAGTCACTTTTCCGCCAGCTCTCCAGGCTTCAATCAGCCAGGCCTGCGTTCGAAATTGTCCCTGCTGACGCACGCCGCGGAGCACACTGGGTCAAACCCAAGCTGGTTGCGCAGGTACGCTTTGCAACGTGGACTGCCGGCAACCTCGTCCGCCAGGCGGCATTCTTAGGTCTGCGCGAAGACAAACCTGCTGCAGAAGTGACTCGCGAATCGCCGTCGGTTGCTCCACGTCCCAAGGTATCGCATCGCACACCTTCGCCAATTGCGGCTATGACCGTTGCGGACAGTCAGGAAAGCTTCAGTAGCTGCCTCGTTCTCAGGCACGACAAAATAAGGCTTCTCAAAGAACTCAGGCGCGATGGAGTTGGTATCTACAAACTGTGTAACCTCCATGGTGTGCTTAGAGGGAACGCGGAGGTCCGCGATCTCTTCGGGCTCCAGCGTAACGTAATGACCCTTGGCGTATTCGTAGCCTTTTACGATCTGCGATCGTTCGACAACTTCGGATTGCTCAGCCGCGTCGTCAGGGTTTCTCTCCAGGGCTGACGCGAGAACTTTTTGGTGGCGAACGCGTTCGCCAGAAGAGCGGTCGATCTGGTGAAAGCGAATGTCGGACTTGGCTTCCGTAGCGACAAAAAGTTTGACCCCAAAGCTGACTAGCGAAATCTGGATTTGTCCGGACCAGTAAGGACGAGCCATTAGATAGCCTCAAAGGCAAGGTATGCCTGGAGATAAGAGTCTAAACCTGCGGCCCGGGGATGTATGTGATCCGTTTCACCTAGGCGGTATAGATCTCTGTATCCAGCACTCGTGCGTAGGCCGGGAGCGTTAGAAAGTCTTGAAATTTTGGTGCCTTGATCAGCTCGCGCATAAGAAATGCAGCGTGCTCATAGGCATGGAAGCGTGCGGGAGGAACAGCTTCACTGGCGCAGGCCAGCTCGGTATCTATGACCTCGTCGCATAGCTCGGCGGTAACTGCCTGGCCTTTATGCTCATCATCCTGAAGCACAGCATGATGGTGCACCCACTGCCAGAGCTGTGCGCGAGAGATCTCGGCAGTAGCAGCATCCTCCATCAGATTGAAGAGAGGCACGCAGCCAATGCCACGCAGCCACGCCTCGAGATAACCAATACCGACGGCTACATTCTGCTGCAACCCGGCGAAGGTGATGGTGCCTGTGGGAATCGCCAGCAGATCGTCGGCCGTCGCCGTGTAATCGGGGAGCTGTTTCGAGATTTGATTGGGCTGCGGCATGATGCGGTCGAACACTTCCATCGCGATGGGCACGAGCCCGGGGTGCGCGACCCATGTGCCATCATGTCCGTCGGAGGCCTCGCGTTCTTTGTCAGCACGAACCTGCGCTAGCGCCTTCTCATTGGCAACAGGATCGGACTTGATGGGGATGAATGCACTCATGCCGCCCATAGCGCAGATGTTCCGCGCGTGGCAGGTCTTGATGGCGAGTTTGGAATAACTGCGCATAAAGTGAGTAGTCATAGTGACCTGCGCTCTGTCGGGCAGCAGCATTTGGTTGTCGCCTGCGAGTTTTTTGATGAAGCTGAAGATGTAGTCCCAGCGTCCGCAGTTCAGGCCTGCAGAGTGATCGCGAAGCTCATAGAGAATCTCATCCATCTCAAACGTAGCGAGGATGGTCTCAATCAGCACGGTCGCGCGAATGGAACCTTGTGGGACGCCGAGCATTGATTGTGCGCGAACGAAGATGTCGTTCCACAGCCGAGCTTCCAGGTGCGACTCCATCTTGGGCAGATAGAAGTAAGGGCCGGTCCCGCGAGAAAGCAGTTCCTTCGCATTGTGGAAGAAGTAGAGTGCGAAGTCGAAGATTGACCCCGACATGTATTCGCCGTCGACGATGACGTGGCGCTCTTCAAGGTGCCATCCACGTGCGCGCACAAACAGGACGGCTGTTTCTTCCTTGAGTGCGTAACTCTTGCCGCTCGTGGGGTCATTGAAGGTGATAGTGCGGCGAATCGCGTCGCGCAGATTGACCTGGCCATCGAGCAGGTTCTCCCACGTAGGCGTAGTGGAATCCTCAAAGTCCGCCATGAAGACTTTGGCGCCGCTGTTGAGTGCGTTGATGATCATCTTGCGGTCGACGGGGCCTGTAATCTCTACGCGGCGGTCGAGCAGATCGGCGGGCAGGGGAGCGCAGGTCCAGGCTGACTCTCGTATGTGTTTGGTCCCGAGTAGAAAGTCTGGGCGCTCGCCGTCATCCAGCCTGCGCTGGCGTTCAACGCGCGCTGCAAGCAATTCTTTGCGGTGCGGATTGAACTCGCGCTGTAGTGCTGCGGCGAAGGCGAGCGCCTCCTGCGTGAGGATGGAGTCATATCGATCGGCGGTGGTGGCGTGTAGTTCGAGGCCTTGCAGGAGATTGCTCACTTGTCGACTCTACTTTCACTGAAATATCAATGTTCGATGATGCGATCATCCAATGGATGAGGAAATGCTGCCACCTGTAAATCGTCTGTGTAGGTTCGATTGTGCAAGTGACGGCACTTGAGAACAACAATATGGCGATCATTTGCGCGAAGCAATTCAACCATTTCCCAAAGCTTTGTGATGCATTCATGTGCATCGGACCTAAACCAAAAGATAGCGCGTCCTTTCACGAATGCCTTAGGTGGGTGAGGAAGGTTCCTGTTAAACCAATCCAAGAGTTCTCGAAGATGCTTCCATTGATCCGTTGTCAAATCCCCTGAATCGAGCAGGGAATAAGCCTCTGTAAATAAACCTCGTGGTCTTCGTGAATCTTCGTCAATCACTGTAGAAGTGAAGCGCAGGTACATGACGATTCCCTAGCTGAAAAGAAGTTGTGCGGGACCAGCGTTAGAAAACTCCGCACCAGCAGTCGAACCGGCAAGTGCCGGCGTGTTTCCCGTCCATGAGCCGGTGGTGATCCACTGGCCGCGGCGCAAGCCACCCGTGCGAGCAGCTCCCTCATTGGCAAGAAAGACTGGCAGGCGAAGCAGGTCGCCGGAGGTATTGGAGCCTGTACGGTCAACACGGACTAAACCATCGACCACCAGCGTAACGCGTTCCTGGTGCCAGTCGATCGATTGCCAGTTTGGGATCGCCGCACCATAGACGAACGCGCCGTTGAACTGCAGGTCAGCAGCGCCGGTGAGTTTTGTCACAGCCGTGTGGACCGTGAAGCCTGTTTCAAGAACCTCAATCGCCGGGTGACAACTTGCCATTGCTGCGAAAACTTCTTCGCGCGTGTACGGTGTTGCCCGGGGTGGAAGGTCCTCACCAACGAGAAATGCGATCTCAGCCTCGAGGATACGCAGGCGGCCGGGAAGTTCGGCGCCGGAGGCGTGAATCCATGCAGCAGGCATAGGAGCGAAGGTTGGTGTGGCATCGAGCGAAGGCGCGCCGATTTTGTAGCCGCCAACTGGCCCGAAGGCCGGTGCAATCAAATCCTGAACAAAGCTGGCTTCTTCCACGCTGGTGATCTGCAGCTCTGGCGGAAGGTCGGAGATGGTATTGCCTGTGCGGCGAGCGTCGAGCAGCAAGTCAGCGGCTTGCTGCAGTTGCGATTCACGGAGTCCGGTCATAAGCAGACAGGATATCGCGGATGTATAGCTGCGGTCTTGTCAGGTCGTGAGCCAGCGGATGGCGTTAGCGAGAAAGCACTGCTGCAGGACCGGGTGGAACTCCGGCGTGCGATGGAAGAGGACCTTTGTCTTGCCAAGACGCGTGGTGAAGGTGCCTGCGCCGACGTTGCGGTCATGGTCGCGCGAATAGCCGACGATGATCTCGACATCCTTGCCGTCAACGAGCAGGCCATTCGATTGCCGTCCCTTGATCTGGTAAAAACTGCCTAATGCGGCGTTGGTTGGCATGCCTGCGAAGAGTTCATGCTCGCGGCCAAAATACCAGTTGCCCATCCATGGCGCGCGAAAATCGCCGACAGCTCCGTGATAGGTGAAGGCTCCAGCAGCGGCGAGTTGCTGCGCCACGCCTTCGGAGAGTGTGTCGGCCTGTGGGATCGCAAACAGCGGCGTGCCGGCTTGTACGGCTTCGAGGATGCCTTTTTGCAGGTGGCCGACCTGGTTGGTCTGCGGACCTTCGCCGGGCTCAGGTGTGCGGCCTCTCGACGGAGGACCGGGAGCAGGCATGGTCTCGCCCGTGGTTTCACCGACGTTCTGCTCGGCGGAGGTGTGCGATGTGAGGCCGCCGGAGATGATGAGGTTGTATTTCTCGCCGGGTTTGAAATCGCTAATGGTTACGCCAAAATTAATGCCGAGCTGTACTAACTGCTTTCGAGTAGCTGGCGTAATACCCGAAACTGCCAGATTGACAGGGTGATCGCGCAAAACGGGCGCAACCCCAGAGACCCAAATCTCTTTCGTCTGGGTTGATAACGGGGCTGAGGAAAGCGCGAACCTAAACCGGTAGAGACCTTCTTCGGCGAGCGGGGGAGTGGTGAAGGCTTCTTTCAATATATAGCTGAACTGATCGACGACATGCGTGGGCGCAGGCAACGAAATGAGGTCAGACTTCTTTCCACTCGGCGTAATCATGCTGAAGGTGAGCGTACCGGCCGCGGCGTTTGGTGTGTCGTTGGCGAGGTAGAGATCGAAGACAGCAGGCTTGCTTTGCTCCACGCACAGGCTGCGCTGCTTGGCGATGGGGCGAACGGGAAGCAGAGAACCCGCGATGAGTTTCGGGTCGCTTTTGAAGTTGCGCAGGTTGTCGACAATGCCGGAATGGTTTTCGATGGCCGTCGATTCCCAGCCGGAGATGACGGCGTAGTCCAGTTCATCCGAGATGCGCGCGTTCTCCATATAGTTCATCCATGACTCGTAGCAGGTGCGGCCAACGGCGAGGAAGACGTGGTCCGGCGTAGGGAAGGCCTTACGGAATCCCCACCGGTCGAGGAACTTGTTGTAGCCTGCCACGATCTCTTCGTGGTCTTTGAGGTCGTAGCTGACGCCGCCGTATTTTTTGTAGGTCTCAGTGATCTGATGGATGTCGAGTCCGTGGATGTCGGCGCGAGCGCAGCCCTCCATCTCGCCGAACTCGGTGAGGATGTTTCGGTAGGGAGCCCTGTAGGTGTATTCGGTCGGCGATTTGTAAAACTCGTCGTACCACTGATCGCCTGCGCCCTGATGGTTGTTCCAGAAGTCGCCCCACTTCTCTACGTCACTGCGATGCAGCTTGCCTTCCTTCAAATCGTTGGACCATGGTTCGTACCAGGCCTGCGCCGCACCGCGAGCCACAAAGCCGTCGTTGAGCACGACCATGCGTGAAGGGTCTTCGTCATGCATGGCTTTCAGGATAGCGAGCGTGGCGGGATTTTTGAGGTCCGCCCCGATCTCGTTTTGCAGGCAGTACTCAATGACAGAAGGATGCGAACGATGCGCCTTCACCATCTCCACGCATTTGACGAACATGTAGCGCTGCGCAAACTTGTCGGCCTCGCTGGTTGGTTTTTCCATCACGATGCCGGCGGCGTTGGCCTGTGTGTTGGCGGGCAGCCGGCCGATGGCCATCTTGCCGGCGCCGGGCTCCATGTAACGCAGCAGACCGAGTTCGTCGTGCTTGCGCAGCACGTCCTCTTTCGCTAAATTGCGATGGAAGTTGAGACAGTTGAGGCCGAGCGTCTTTGCAGCAACGACTTCTTTCTCCGCGAGTTCCGGCACGGGAAACATGCCGTTCAATCCCCAGAAGCCCCAGGAGATGGATGAATAGATGCGGATACGGCGGCCGTTGAGACGGAACAGTGCGTTGCTGTTGGAGCCTTCGGGACCGATACCCTCCGGACCGAAGCTGCGAAAGCCGAAGGCGATGGTGCGGGTGTCATTTGTGATCTGCACGCCATGTGTACGAATGCGCAGGTGGTAAAGCTTTGGAGTGGTCAAATCCCAAACCTGCGCCGATGGGCAGGAAATCTTTGCCCAATGAAGATCTTTTCGCATCTCTCCTGACGCGCCTTCTGCTTTAGCCACCGTTCGGTTTGTGGCAGGATCGATTACTTCAAAGAAAACAGGTCCTTCGGCGGCAGGTCCTTCCAATCGCGCATAGACCTCAATGGATTTCAACTCAGGTGTATTGAGAGCCCACGCATCTATGATCCGCACATCTCCATGCGCACTGATCGTCATCCCGCGATCCAGCGCGCCAAAGCCATGCGAGCGATAGAGGCTCACCTTGCCCCACTTGGCATTCAGGCCATCGACCCAGTCGAAACGGCCAAAGGGATTGGTGATGCGGATGGCGAGTGTGTTCTTGCCGCCCGGATCGGCGGCATGTGTCAGGTCAGCCTCGAATGGTAGCTCCTCCATGATGGAGTAGCCGCAGAGCTGATTGTTGAGATAAACCTCTGCACGCAGGTGAGCCCCGCGAATGTGCAGGAAGATTCGCTTGCCTTTCATGGCAGGGGGAATTTCAATCTCGCGATACCACCAGGAGACGCCGAAGTAAGCTCCGTTCTGCGGAACATTGTCGTCCGCGGGCGCAACAGGAGTGATCGTGCCGCCCTTGGTATCGGCAGCGTAGCGGTACTCTTCTGGTGTGTAGGGGCGCGGTTTGCCATCGGCGCCTGCTCCGTACTTGCCCCAGCAATGCTGCTCCACGCTAGTGGGCAGAATGACCTCGATCCCCGCGCTGTGCGTCAGCGCACCCCATCCGCCGGTAGGCGCATTAACGGGCAGCGGCTTGCCTTTGCCGCACAGCTTGCCGTCGACCCAGCTCATATCTTCGGGCAGAAAAATGTCGTCTTCCTTCCACGCGGCCTTGTCGTCAACCCAAAGGTGCCAGCCTTCGTCTGGGATGAGCGTGCCGTTTTCCGGATACGGATGCGCCGCTGGTGTCGGGGCGGGAGCCGCAGCGCTGAGTTTTGGAGCGAACTGCACGGCGGCGGAGGCCACGGCAGCAGTCTGTAGGAAGCGGCGGCGAGAGAGGCGGCGAGGTGTGCGCATAGGTCGAGGGAAGTGTAGCGCAAATCCTGTCTGACAAGTCAGCAGGATTTAGGCAGTTACTCGCCCAGCATGATGCGCTGGATGCTGTGCGACCGGCCGGTCGCGCCGTCGCAGCCAATCAGCGTAGCGCAGATCTTGGGGTTGCCCTTGGCGGGCTCGAACTTACCGGGCATCCCGGTGAGGAATCGCTTGAGCACCAGCTCTGTCTCCACGCCGATCACGGAATCGAACGGCCCGGACATGCCCACGTCCGTCTGGAACGCCGTGCCGTGGGGAAGAATGCGCTCGTCTGCCGTTGGAATGTGCGTGTGCGTGCCGAGCACGGCGGTCACACGGCCATCGAGATACCAGCCTAACGCGACTTTCTCGCTGGTGGCCTCGCCGTGGAAGTCGAGCAGGATGACTTTCGCGGCGGTGTGCTCGGCGATCTGCGTGAGCAGATCGTCGGCTTTGCGGAATGGGTCATCGCAGCTGGACATAAACACGCGTCCCTGCAAATTGATAACGGCGTACTTCTGCCCGGTGGGCAGCTCGCCTTCATACATGCCGAAGCCTGGCGTGCCCACGGCGTAGTTCGCGGGGCGGATGACGCGGCGTCCACGGACGTGCGAGTCCTCAGGCACGGTCATGTATTCAAAGATCTCTTTTTTGTCCCAGATGTGATTGCCGGTGGTGATGACGTGCGCACCCATATCAAAGAATTCTTCAGCGATAGAAGGCGTCAGACCAAAGCCGCCGGCAGCATTCTCGCCATTAATGATGAGTAGGTCGACTTCGTTGGTTTCCACCAGGTGGCCGAGATGCTCATGCACGATGTGCCGGCCGGCCGAACCAAAAACGTCGCCGACGAAGAGGATATTCACCTGTAGAGTGTAGCGCGGACGCACACGAGGGATAAACTTTAACCATGATCGATCTGGTCTGGAATTTTCCCTTGCTGCAGGAGCAGGCAGCTCTGTGGCATGACCACCTGGCTGCAGCCATGGCCGAGTGTGGCCGCGAGCCGGTGGAGTCGCAACGGCCATCGTTTCGCACCGTGGAACTGCAGCTTCGCGAACGCGCGGCCGCGTGGCTGGGCTTTCCCGTGCAGCGCACCTGGCTCACCTGCGGAGGACACCACGGGACGTTGAGTGCTCTGCTGGCCTCAGGTCTGGCGGGTGAGCGCGTGGCCATGGAGGGCGCGACCTATCCCGGAATGCTCGACCAGTGCCACATGACCAAAACGGGTGTCGTCGCCTGCGCAATCGATGACGATGGACTGGTTCCGGCGTCGCTGCGCGAAGCTTGTGAGCGAGCGCGCATGCAGGGCGAGCCGATCTCCGGGCTGCTGACCATGCCCACTGTGCAGAATCCCATTGGCTTTGTAACCCCGCTCGCGCGACGCGAGGAAATTGTGGCCATCGCGCGGGAGTTCGGCCTGAAGATTATTGAAGATGATGCGTACGGCTTTTTGGAGGCGGACGCACCGCCGAATTACGCTGTTCTCGCGCCGGAGCGCACATTCTATGTGCGTGGGCTGGCGAAAAGTTTTTCTCCAGGTGTACGCACGGGTTTTCTGGTTGCTCCAGAAAGCGCCGTAGCTGACGTAGAGATGAGCCTGAAGAACACGGCAACCGGAACAGACGTTCTGCAGAATATGGGAGCGCTCGCCATGTGTGAAGACGGTACGGTGGACCGTGTGATGGAGCACAAGCGCACAGAGGGCGCCATCCGAAATCACGAGGCGCGTGCACTGCTGGGTGCTTCTGTGGCGCAAGGAGCGCGCTGCGCATGGCATGTGTGGGTGCGGCTGCGCGAGGGCGTCACGGGCCGCGATGTAGCTGAGGCAATGAAGAAAGTGGACGTGCTGGTCACTCCCGGAGAAGGCTGCGCAGCTGCGCCTGAGTTTGCACGCGGCATGCGCCTGGCGCTGGGCGCGGAGATCAAACGCGAGCGCATGCTGGAAGGCGTAGCGCGTGTGGCGGAGTTTCTGCGCAGAGCTTAGAGATCATTCAGCCGATTCGCCATGCCCGCCTTCGTCAGCGACCGGCGTTTTGGCATGCGGACGCATCAGCGGGAAGAGGATCACGTCGCGGATGGACTTGGATCCAGTAAGGATCATGGTTAGCCGGTCGATGCCGATACCCTCTCCGGCTGTGGGCGGCAGACCATAGCCCAGCGCGCGCACGTAATCTTCGTCGACCTCGGCCATGGCTTCGTCGTCACCACGCTTGCGGTCTTCAAGCTGTGTCTCAAAGCGGCGGAGTTGATCGTCAGGATCGTTCAACTCGGAGAAGGCATTGCCGACCTCGAAGCCTCCGATGTAAAACTCGAAGCGTTCTACCCACTCTGGCTCATCGGGTTTGATCTTACTGAGTGGTGAAACGGCGAGAGGGAAGTCGTAGATGATGGTGGGCTGGATGAGTTCGGTTTCAGCAACTGTTTCAAAGATTTCAGCAATGATCTTTCCGAAAGGGTCATCTTCTTCGTATGCGAGTAGCTCAGTTTTCGAATGATTTAACGCATTGATGATTCGATCAAGCTCTGATCGACGAGCTACCTCGTCGCAAACATATTCACGACTCAATGCCATATCTAGAGCTGCTCTAAGAGACGATCTATCACTGAAGCTTTGTATTGAAGGAGCTTGGCCTAACTCTGGCGGCCAGAATTTAATAATCGCTTCGCGCATCGACAACTTCGTCCACTTGCCCAGATCAATCTCAACATCGTTGAACGTCGTCTTGGTCGTCCCATTCACTTCCATCGCAACGAACTTGATTAGCTCTTCAGTTAAATCCATCAGGTCGTGATAGTTGGCATAGGCCTGATAGAACTCGAGCATGGTGAACTCGGGATTGTGTTGCGTGCTCACGCCTTCGTTGCGGAAGTTGCGATTGATTTCGTACACACGGTCGAGGCCACCAACGACAAGCCGCTTCAGATACAGCTCCGGTGCAATGCGCAGGCTAAGCGGAATATCCAGCGCGTTGTGGTGTGTGTTGAAGGGACGCGCCGCCGCGCCGCCCGCGATGGTGTGCAGCATTGGGGTCTCTACTTCGAGATATCCGCGATCATCGAAATACTTGCGAATCGACCGAAGGATAGCTGCACGTTTAGAAAACGTCTCGCGCACTTCGGTGTTCGTGAAGAGATCAACATAGCGCTGGCGATACCGGATCTCGATGTCCTCAAGGCCGCTGTATTTATCTGGCAGCGCAAGCATGGCTTTGGCCAGGAAAGTAATTGCGGGCTGACCCTCATGTCCTGCAAGTGAAATCGGCGCAGCATGCAGCGTCAGCTCGCCAGTACGCGTGCGCATCAGGTAGCCGCGCACTCCAATGTGGTCGCCGAGGTCGAGCAGCTTGTAGAGATCGAATATCTGCTCGCCGACATCGTCCTTGCGGATGTAAATCTGCAACCGCTGCCCGGCCTGCTGCAACTGTGCGAAGCCGGCTTTGCCTTGCACGCGAATGGCCATCAGTCGCCCGGCGACAGCGGCCTCAATCTTCGTGGTTTCCAACTGCTCGGTCGCGAGCGGCTCGCCGATGGCACGCAGCTCCGGCACCGTATGTGTAAAGCGGAAGGTGTTTGGGTACTTCGCTTCGGACTCAGTCAGCGCGGAGTTCTGCGCTTGTGCGATTGCGGCAATCTGCGCAAGCTTCTCGCGGCGAAGCTGGTAGAGATTTTCTTCGAACTGAGATTCGTACTGTGACAATTGTGGCTCGCTTCAGATGGATAGCAATTCTATGGATGGAGCTTTTACGGATGGATTGAGTATAGCGATATCAGCAAGCGAGAGCCTGCGACGAAATGATACGGTGGAAGTGTGGCAGATAACGACAAAATTCCGGGTAAGCCAACAGGGGGTTTGGGCGAGCTGGTAACGGCGGAGTCTATGATCCAGCTGGCGATTGCTCTGCCCATTGGCTGCGTTCTGGGTGGCCTGCTGGGCGAGGCGCTGGATAAGCATTTCCACACCGGATGGATGGCCTTTACGGGCGTGATGCTGGGGGCCGTGGGAGGCTTTATACAGATTTACAGGACAGCCTCACGGCTACTCAAGAAGGGTGACCGCTAGTGATTCCGCTGAGCAATTTCAGTGACGATGACGCCAGGAAAGTGGTGGTGCGTGCTGTCCGTCTGCTGGCCGTGGTGACCGTTCTGGCGGTGCCTTTAGTGTGGTGGAAATTGGGCTGGCAAAGCGCCCTGCTGCTGGCCGTCGGGGCGGCGATTAGCGGAGCGGGGCTGTGGAAATGGCTGCGCCTGATGAGCGTGGTGATTGCCCGCATGGATACTAGCGGCGGAGAGGGTAAAGCCCATCCAATGGGCAGTGTTTTGGCGGGTTTCTTCGTCACCCTGGCCCTTATGTTGGGCGCACTTTATGTTAGTCTTAAGTTTCTGGATGGTTCTGTTTACGCGCTCGTCGCAGGTCTCGCCATGGGTGTTTTTGCACTCACGTTTGAGGCCCTGAGGCTGGTCAAGGCGTGGACGGTTTAGCCCCTGCGGCAGCCGTAATCTGTAGCCCGAAATTGGCCTTCCAGCTAACGAATTTTTTGATATGCCGACACAGTTACTGCTGACCAAATTTCTGAATGCCCACTTCGGCGGAGCAGCCAACGCTCTGCTGCACGCCGTGCATGTGACACCCGTCAACGCGGACGCTCCCATCACCAACGGTGTTGCCATGGAGCTGCTGGTTTTCGTCTTCCTGATTGCCTATTTTGTGGTGGTGCGGTTTTCGCTCAGCGTGGAGACGCCAAACGGTGTCCAGCACATTGCAGAGATGACGCACGAATTCGTCTCTGAGCAGGGTGAGCAGATCATCGGGCATGAGTATCCGCGATTTACCGGTTACCTCACGGTCCTGGGTGTCTTCATCCTGGTATGCAACCTGGTCGGGCTGGTTCCGGGTCTTGAATCGCCGACGGCCAACATCGTGGTGCCGTTGGGTCTCGCGCTCACCACGTTTGTCTATTACCACTACAGCGGCATTCGCTCGAATGGCTTTGGATACATCAAGCAGTTTCTCGGCCCCCTGTGGTGGCTCTCCTGGCTGCTTTTCCCCATTGAGATCATCTCGCATGTGGCGCGTGTGCTATCGCTCACCGTGCGTCTTTACGCGAACATGTTTGCCGGCGATCTGTTGACGCTGGTGTTCTTCTCGCTTGTTCCGGTCGGCATTCCGCTGGTTTTCCTCGGACTGCATCTGGGCGTGGCAATCGTTCAGGCATATGTCTTCCTGCTGCTCGCTGCCATTTATCTTTCAATGGCTGTGGCGCACGACCACTAATCAAGTTCACCGGCCGCAGGGCGCTCCCTGGCAGCCGGTCGTTTCACACCGCAGGTGCAGGATGCAGTTTCGCGAGTTTCACGCACCCATCTGGCGGCCATCTAACGGGGGCAAGGAGTAACACCATGCGTAAGCTTCAACTTATTTTCATGGCGATGTCGATGTTCCTGATCGCATCTCCGGCGTTCGCTCAGTCGGGTGCAAGCCCGACAGCCAACACCTGGGTGCCGCTGGCAGCCGGTATTGGCATGGGCATTGCGGCGGGTCTGTGCGGCATCGGCCAGGGCAATGCAACTGCGTCTGCAACGCTGGCGCTGTCTCGCAACCCGGGTGCGCGTCCTGGCATCTTCATCTTCCTCATTCTCGGCCTGGCGTTCATTGAATCGCTGGCGCTGTTCACATTCGCAATCATCTTTGCAAAGGTGAAGTGACGGAAAGTTCGCAACAAGCTTAAAACAAAGACCTCCGCGATGAGCGGAGGTTTTTTGTTGGTCCCGATACCTATTGCTTGACGATAGTTGTTGGCGGCACAGGTGCCGCAGGTCCGTTGTAGACCTCAGATGGCATTGCCTGCGGTGTGGCCTGGCGCACCAGCTGCAGCAGCCGGTTGGGCAGGATGCCCAGGAAGAGTGTTGCCGCCGCAGTCGCACTCAGGGCAATCGCTGCGGGAATGTTCAACCGGTTCGGTGTGGGTGCAACGGCATGGCTGGCGTCCTGCAGGGGACGCGCAAAGATAGCGGCTAGAAGGCGCAGGTAGTAGAAGCAGGCAATGCCAGAGTTAGCTAATCCAATGATCGCCAGCCAAACAGCGCCGCCATGAACGGCGGCGGTAAAGACGTAAAACTTGCCGAAAAAGCCGCCGGTGAACGGAATCCCAATCAGCGAAAGCAGGAAGAAACCCATCAACACAGCGAGCCCGGGCCGACGCTGTGCGAGGCCGGTGAAGTCGTCAATCGTTCGCGCGCTCTCGCCGTAGCCGGAAATCTGGGTGAGCACCAGGAACGCACCAACGTTCATCGCGGCATAGGCGGCTGTATAGAAGCAGGCAGCGGCAACGGCGTCTTGCGGGAAGCTGGTGAAGGCGCACAGCAGGTAGCCCGCGTGCGCAATCGACGAGTACGCTAGCATGCGCTTCACGTTGCGCTGCTGCAGTGCGCCCAGATTGCCCACAATCATGGAGAGCACCGCAAGTATGCAGATGAGCGGGAACCACTGTTCGCGTAGCGAAGGCGTAGCGTTGAACAGCAGCCGCAACAACACAGCGAAGGCCGCAGCCTTAGGCGCTGTCGACATCAGGCCGACGACCGGTGCAGGTGCGCCCTGGTAGACATCCGGCGTCCACACATGGAACGGTGCAGCAGAAACCTTAAAGCCGAGGCCGATGAGCAACATGGCAATAGCGAGCAGGCCGAGCACAGGCATCGCAGTATGCGGTAGAGCAGCAGAGATGACGCCAATATTTGTTGAGCCTGTCGCTCCGAAGAGCAAAGCGATTCCGTAAAGGAAAAAAGCTGTCGCAAAGCTGCCCAGCAGGAAATATTTGAGCGATGCTTCCGACGCAGTAGCTTTGCCTTTGCGGAAGCCGGCAAGGATATACGTCGAGATCGACGAAATCTCCAGACCGACAAAGACCATCAGCAACTCAACGGCGGAGGTCATGAACATCATGCCTGTCGCACCGAAGCAGATGAGCGCGAAGTATTCGCCGGCATGCGTGCCCGGCTTCTCAAAATAATTCAGCGAGCCAAGCAAAGTGACCGTAACAATAGAAGCGATCAACAGATGGAAGAAGACCGAGAAGGTGTCTACCTGGATCGTCGAATAAAAAGCGCTAATTGGTGTGCCTTGTATGTTGACGATGTGCAACTGATAGAACGAAGCTGCGCCTGCGGCTATGGCGCCAACAACAGCCAGAGCTCCGAGTGGCTTGCGTGATTTGCCGGGAGCCACGACAGGCTCGGCCAGCATGATCACGATGCCGGTAATCGTGAGCAGAACCTCGGGAAGAATGGCAAGAAGGTTAGGCGACATTAACGTTTCGCCTCCTGCACAGCATGCGGCGTCGCCGCTGTCGAAGCCGTCGGCCCATAGGTTTCACTTTCGATATGCTTGATCGAGCCGGGCTCAAAGTGTGCTGGCTTGTCCGCTGTGAGCGTGCTGAAGGTGTCGATCGCACGCATGAATGTTGCCGAATGAAGACCCATAAACAGAAAGAGCACGGCGAAAGGCCACAGCTCAATATGCTCACGTGCATTCAAGTCCCATCCGCGGACCTCATCCGGGCGCACGCCGGTTTTTCCGTAGAACACGCGTTGAATCATGGTCAGCATGTAGGCCGCGCTTAAGATGACTCCTGTTGTTGCGAGCACGCTCCATGCAACATGATGCGGGATGGTGCTGGTGAATGCGCCGGCCAGAATCAGGAATTCTCCGTTGAAGCCTGAGAGCATAGGCAGGCCAACAGCCGCGAGCGCTGTAAGCACGAAGAAAGTCACCATCCATGCGTGGCGCGAGGCCAGGCCACCATAGTCGCGCATATCGTAGGTGCCATAACGCTCGTAAAGAAGGCCGAGCAGAACAAATAAAGCCGCACCGATGACCGATTCATTCAAAATTTGCAGCACACCACCATCAAGCCCCAGAACATTGAAGCTGAAGATGCCGAGCACGATAAAGCTGACCGCTGAAAGCGTGGCAAATGCGGCAAGCTTTTTGAGGTCAGTCTTGATAAGCGCGATCAGTGCGCCATACACAATGCCAACCGCTCCCAGCGCGATGAGCAGTGGCGCGACACGATGCATTTGCTCGGGGAAGATGCCAAAGCTGAAGCGGAGGATGGAATACAGTCCGAGTTTGCCGGCAAGCACCATCACCACTGCAGTGGGCGCTTCAGAGACTGCATCCTGCAGCCAGCCGTGCAGCGGAAAGACGGGCACCTTCACGGCAAAGGCAAAAAGAAACGCAAGCGAACAAATCCACAGCGCACCGGTGCTGGGCGAAATTGCATGCGCGGCAGCGAGTTCCTGCAGCCGCGGTAGATCAAATGTCCCGGTGCGCTCATAAAGCCAGATGAGCGCAACCAGCAGGAGGGCCGATGGGATGAACGCGTAGAGAAAGAATTTAACGGCAGCGCGGCGGCGGTTTTCTGTGCGCCCGAACGTAGCAATCAGTAACGCAAGGGGAACCAGCGAGAGCTCCCAGAAGCCGTAGTAGAGAAACAAGTCAAGCGAGACAAAGATGCCAATCATCGCAACCTGCTGCAGCAGAAAGAGTGAATAGAACAGTCGCGTGCGCGACTTCACGGCCTTCCAGCTAGCCAGAACGCCAATGGGTGCGAGGAACCCTGTCAGCACCACCAGCCACATCGAAAGCCCATCGACGCCGAGGTGATAGTGGATGCCGGAAGTGCCGGGCGACAACATGATCCACGGCGCGTCAACGCTGAACTGGTAGCTGCCTGGCAGTGCCGCGTAGCTGTAGTGGAAGGGCAGATGCAGCGCCAGTCCGAACGTGATGAGTGTAACCATCAGCGCTCCCGCAGCGTGCAGAGTGCTGCCTTCGCGGTCAGGGACGAGCGCGAGCAGCACCGCACCAATGAGCGGTGTGAGGAGCAAGAGCGTCAGGATGGAGTGGTCAAGATTCATGAATTAGGGGTGAAAGCTGAAGCTGGTCGTGACTAAGGAAAAAGAATATTGAGAGTGGATCAGAATGTAGGAAATGAGCGCTGCAGCGCCGAGTGCGAGCCATCCGGCGTAGGAACGAATGTTTCCGGATTGCACACGGCGAACAAGCCATCCGCCCCCACGTGTTGTGCCGGCGAGCCCTGAGGCTGTGCCCTGAATGACTCCTGTGTCGATAAGCCCATTAAGGATGAATCGCGATATTCCCAGCAGCGGCGCCACAATCAGCCTGCCGTAAATTTCGTCCACCCAATATTTGTGGTCCAGCAGGGAATAGAGTGATCGGAACTTTTTCGCGAGTGCGCCTGCTGAACCAGGATGCTTCACGTAGAAAATCCATGCGGCATACAGGCCGACAAGCGCCACGGCAAATGATGTACTGGCGAGGCTCATCTGCAGCGTGATGGAGCTATCGACACCCTCTTTGAGGCCGAAAACAGGCGCCAGGAAGTGCTCAAATTCATTGTGTCCAAAAGGCATGGGTATGCCAACCCACCCGCCAACGATGGCCAGAACCGCGAGCACCATCAACGGTACCGTCATCATCAGCGGTGATTCATGTACGCCATGACCATGCTCCTGAGCGGACTCATCAAACCGCGGCTTGCCGGAGAACGTCTTGAACCACAGGCGGAACATATAGAACGAAGTCAGCCCTGCGGTGAGCACGCCAACAGCCCACAGGAGTTTTCCAAGCGGGTTAGGTGAAATGAATGTCTGGTAGAGGATTTCGTCTTTGGAGAAAAAGCCGGAGAGCGGCGGAATACCGGCAATAGCGAACACGCCGGCGGTCATCGTCCAATAGGTGATGGGAATGCGTTTGCGCAGACCGCCCATCATGCGCATATCCTGCTCGCCATTTAGCGCATGGATGACGGAGCCAGCAGCGAGGAAGAGCAATGCCTTGAAAAACGCATGTGTCATCAGGTGGAAGATTCCGGCCGAGTATGCAGCGACGCCGCAGCCTAAGAACATGTAGCCGAGCTGTGAGACCGTGGAATATGCCAGCACCCGCTTGATATCGTGCTGGACCAGGCCGATGGTGGCCGCAAAGAGTGCCGTCGCCGCGCCAATCACCGCTACGGTCGTCAGCGCGAACGCCGAGTGATCAAACAAAACATGGCAGCGCGCCACCATGTACACGCCTGCCGTCACCATGGTCGCCGCGTGGATCAGTGCCGAGACAGGCGTCGGACCTTCCATCGCGTCCGGCAACCAGATGTACAGCGGGATCTGCGCGGATTTACCAGTCGCTCCGAGGAATAGCAGAAGACAAATTGCAGTGAACGGAGCAGGCAATGTAGCCGCTCGCGTAAAAACGTCGCCAAAATCCAGTGAATGAAAGTTCGCGATCAGCAGAAACATCGCCAGCAGAAAACCGAAGTCGCCAATGCGATTGACGATGAATGCTTTTTTGCCGGCGGCAGCCGCGGAATCCTTCGTGAAGTAGAAGCCGATGAGCAGGTATGATGCCAGGCCCACGCCCTCCCAGCCTACGAACAGCAGCAGGAAGCTGGAGCTAAGCACCAGCACCAGCATGAAGAACATGAAGAGATTCAGATAGGCGAAAAAACGCCAGTAACCTTCTTCATGCGCCATGTAGCCGGCTGAATAAATGTGGATGAGAAAGCCAACTCCAGTGATCACGCCCAGCATGATCAGCGTCAGGTGGTCTACGGCAAATGCGAAGTTCACCTGGAACCCGGTGACAGCCAGCCATGGAGCACTGCTGATTGAAAGTGTTATCGGCGCTCCGGCCGACTTCATGTAGATCCAGAGGTCTGCAACGATCAACGCGGGCGCCAGCGTGAAGAGCAATGCAATGGCCGCGACCGCCGCGCGCGGCAGCTTGCGCCCGAGCGTCCCATTCAGCAGGAAGCCCGCGAACGGTAGCAGCGGGATGAGCCACAGAAGATTTGTGTTGAATTGCATGGGCTCGTGGTTAGTCCTTCAAAAGGTCAACTTGGTCGATGTTGAGAGTTTGGCGCACACGAAAGAGCGCGATGATGATGGCCAGGCCAACGGCAGCCTCTGCCGCGGCAACAACCATCACGAAAAAAACAAAGATCTGTCCAGAGACCTGGTGCCACATGTGGGCGAACGCCACGAACGTAAGGTTGACGGCGTTCAGCATCAGTTCAATCGACATAAAGATGCTGATGACGTTGCGCTTGATGAGAAACGCAGCAACACCGATGGAAAACAAGATCGCCGCGAGGATGAGGTACCACGCGATAGGAACCATCGTTATGACTCCCTTCGAGCGAGCACAACTGCGCCCAGAATCGCTACGAGGATAAGGATGGAAGTGACCTCAAAAGGCAGCAGCAGCGAAGTAAAAAGCTGGTGAGAGACTTCGGTGATGTTGGAGCTCGTGCCGGAGAGTGAATCACGCAAATGGGTTGCACCCAGTGCGTTGCGCTGCTTTAGAAACACGAATGTAAGGATGCAGAAAATGGCCGTCGTGCCCGGAATGCCGGCAATGTATGCCATCTTTGATCCGCGTGTGTGTACTTCTTCGCCGGCATTGAGCAGCATAATGACAAAGACAAAGAGCACCATCACGGCGCCTGAGTAAACGATGACCTGGGCTGCAGCAAGAAATTCGGCGCCGAGCGAAAAATACAGCACCGCGAGCGACATCATCACCACAATCAGCGACAGTGCTGAGTTGATGGGGTGACGCTGGTACAGCAGGTTCAGTGCGCCTGCCACGGCCAGCAATCCGAAGATGATGAAGAGGGCAACTTGCATGGGCTAATCAATTCTTCCGGTACTGCGATTGTAACTGCGTAAAACGTTGAACAAGAGCTACGGTGCAATGAAGGCGAGTGCGAGAGCTGTTGCCAGAATATTGACCATGGCGACAGGTAGAAGGAACGTCCAGCCGAACTTCATCAACTGGTCATAGCGGAAGCGCGGAACAGTGGCGCGCACCCAGATGTAGATCAGAATGAAGAAGAAAACCTTAAGCACGAACCACATCGCACCGAACAGAAAGCCTGCGATCAGGCCGTTGCCGAAGTGATCGAAGAGATGTCCGAAAGGTGAGTCCGCGCCGCCGAAGAACATTAGCGTGGCAACGCAAGCCACCGTAATCATGTTGGCGTATTCAGCCATGAAGAACATGGCAAACTTCATGGAGCTGTATTCCGTGTGGTATCCGGCCACCAATTCGGACTCTGCTTCAGGCAGATCGAAGGGTGCGCGATTGGTCTCCGCATACGCAGCCATCAGGTAAATAAAAAAGGCTATGAACTGGAATCCACCAAAGACGTTCCAGCTAAGTGCGCCATGTGCTGACTGTGACGTTACGATGTCGCGCAGCGAGAGCGATCCCGCACGCAACACCACGCCGACCAGCGAAAGTCCCAGCGCAAGCTCGTAGCTGATCAACTGCGCAGAGGCGCGCAGCGAGCCGAACAGCGAGTACTTGTTGTTTGAACTCCATCCCGAAAGCGCGATGCCGTACACGCCAATCGAGGTAATGCCGAGGATTACGAGCAGGCCAATATTGAGGTTCGCAATTTGGCCAATATCAACGGTGGTGCCGCCGACGGTGACGAGTGTCTGGTTGCTGAAGGGAACTACTGCTATCGAAATCAATGCGCAACCCAGCGCGATGATAGGCGCCAGTACAAACAACGGCCGCTCAACAGCCAGCGGCATCATATCTTCCTTCATAAACAGCTTGATGCCATCCGCCAGCGGCTGCAGCAGTCCGAACGGGCCCACACGCGAAGGTCCCCAGCGGTTCTGCATGCGCCCAAGGAGTTTGCGCTCGACCAGGACAGTATAGGCGACGGCCGTGAGTGTGATCACGAGCACCACCGCGACCTTGACGATCGTCAGCAGTAAAAAAATCTGGATGGATGAAAGATGACTCATCAAATTCAGTATTTCAGTTCCCGCGTTTTAAGGGTGGTTAGCCTGCGGCAAGATGATCTGCAACTTCACGTTGCTGGTGGCGCTGCACGTCCTGCAGCATGGGAGAGAATCTGGTAAGCGCACCCGACGTAAACAGCGTGTCAGAAGACGGAAGCACAAGGTCTTTGCGGTTGGAAATCTGCACCAACCCAGAAGATGCTGGCGCGAGATGTTGATCGTTCGCGGAGAGCAATTGCAGGCGCGAGAGCTTGTCGTAACCGGGCACCAGCCGCTGAATCTCGTCGAGAATTGCGAAGGGGTCGAACGGCGAAAGCTTAGGCTCAAGATTGTTGGCCATCAGCCAGATGGCATGGCGATCGGCCTCGCCGCTTTGTGCGCCGCGGCTCTGCCCCATGTCAGCGCGCAGGCCTTTTCCGAATGGCACAAGCCTGTTCACCGAGTGGCCCATTTTGTCAGCGAGGCGGACAATCAACTCAAAGTCGGAACGGGTGCCGGAGCGGTCTGCAGCCTTCGAGACCAGTTGCAGGTCTCCATAGCTGTTGGTCACTGAGCCGGATTTTTCGTACAGGCTCGCAGCTGGCAAAACGATATCGGCAAGCGCTGCGGTCTCTGTCAGAAACAAATCCTGCACAATGACGAACGTATTTGTCAGCGATGCAGGGTCAATGTTGTAGCGCGCGATTGGGTTAGAACCCACAACGTACAACGCTGCGAGCAATCCAGTAGCAGCAGCGTCAAACATCGCGAGCAGGTCGAGTCCCGGCGTTGTAGGAGCATTCAGTTCGTGGGCCAGCGGACTCGCAGACAGCGGCTGATAGCCAGGCAGTGCATCGGGCAGCAGGCCCATGTCCGATGCTCCGCGTGAGTTTGCGTAATCGCCAAGCAGTGCAAAGGTCGCATTGGGCAGCGCATGAATTAGAGCAGCCAATTCGCCGCCGCGAACTTCGTTGCCAATCAGCACAACGATTGCCTCTTCAGACTTCACTGCGGTGCGGAAACTGGAAAGTTCGTCCGCCTGCGCAACCGTAGAAGCAGCCATGGCAGCGGCGTCGTCACCGGAGAGATATTTTGCCAGCGCACCGTAACCAAATTCGGAGATTTGCACAAACGCCTTAGCCTGGCGGCGAAGTTTAATTTCTTCGTGGTTGGCAATATAGACACGAGCTTTATTCAACCTGACGTTAGTGCGCAGGTTCCACGCAGTGAGCGGCGCCTGACTGGTAGGATCGCCTCCTACTAGCAGCACTGCCGATGCAGATGCAACATCGCGCTGCGAAGCAAAACGGCCGGTCGTGCCCTGTAGCACGGTCGCCAGAGTTACAAAGTCAGCCGTGCGATGGTGGTCAATGTTGTTAGTCCCCAGCACACTGCGCGCAAATTTTTGCAGCAGGTAATTCTCTTCGTTGGTCGTGCGGTTTGACCCAATCACACCAAGCGACTCGGGCCCGCGGCTGTCTCGCAGCTCGCGCAGTTTGTTGCCGGCAAAAGTCAGCGCCTCTTCCCAGCTAACGGGAGTGAGTTTGCCGTCCTTCTTCACCAGTGGCTGCGTCAGTCGTTCGGCTGAGTTGTTGAAGTCAAACGCATATCGCCCTTTATTGCACAAGAAGTCGCCGTTCATTCCGCTCTTGTCGCGATTGTCGCCACGCACAATCTCGCTGCCGTCGGTTACGGAACGCACGCCGAGTGTGGTCTTGCAGCCATCGCCGCAGTGTGTGCAGACGGTGGCAACGTGGTTCATCTCCCACGGCCGCGTTTTGTAGCGATACGCTCCGCTGGTGAGCGCGCCAACCGGGCAAGCGTCAATGCACATGCCGCACTGCTCGCAGTCGAGTTGAGGAAGATGTTCCGGCGAAAGTTGTGTGGGCACATTGGGCACAATGACCGAAGCGCTTCCGCGGTTCTCCACACCCAGCGCGAAGATGTCCATGCCTTCGCCGCACATGCGTACACAGCGATAGCAAAGGATGCAGCGCGGACGGTCGAAGTAAACCACCGGCGACCATTGCTGCTCATCGCGATGATTCTTCGGCTCGGTATAAAAACTGTCTGCGGCGCCGTACTTGAAAGTCATGTCCTGCAGCTCACACTCGCCGCCTGCGTCGCACACCGGGCAATCGAGCGGGTGATTGCCGAGCAACAACTGCAGCGTCGACTTGCGCGCCTGTGCAATCTCCGGCGATTCAGTGGTTACCACCATGCCTTCCGCAACCGTAGTGGTGCAGGCTGTGGCGAGCTTCGGCACCTTCTCTATGCGGACGACGCACATACGGCATGCAGCCTGCAGAGAGAGCCCCGGATAGTAACAGAACGCCGGGATCTCGATGCCGGCGGATTTGCAGGCATCAATCAGCAGCGTACCCGCGGGCGCGGTCAGCTTTTTTCCATCGACAGTGAGTGTTACGTCAGGCATCGGTATCCCTAAAACTTTTCCGCGTCTTCTTTATCTAAATCCTACTGGCAGTCCCGGCTGTATGGAGCAGAACGAATCGGAGCCGGGCATACGGTTGCTGGTATCGGAAACGCCGGTCATCGCTTGAACACGAGTGAGTATCGGCTTGTCAGTCTGGAGCACGCTGATGTCCGCTGCCGGTGCATTGCTGACTGGAGTCTCGACCATCGTGCGTAGCGTGTCATCTGAGAATTGGGCATAGACAGCAAAGGCAGCGCGGAAATGTATTGGGTCGGCCAGGTAATATTTCACGGCCTCAGTGGAGTATCCCTGGTGTGCAACGGCGGGCCAGCAGCTATCGACAGCCGTCACCCAGGAGTTGTCGACAGATGTAGCTTGCGTGTCCGCATAGTTCGAGCCCAACTCTCGGGCCTTGCAGCCGAGCGGTAGAAGCAGCATCAACCCCACAGTGATGCATGCCGAATTGGAAATTTTCGTCAGCATGGTTCGCCTAGTGGCCGGCTCCAATCCCGGCAGGCTCGCCATAAGGCTTTATCTGGATTAATGGATTGTCTACGCGTTTTCCTTCGAGATACTCTTCGAACTCGCCGCGGAATTTCTTGATGAAGCCGAGCGTCGGCATTGCCGCTGCATCGCCCAGCGGACAGAATGTTCTGCCCATCATGTTCTCGGCCAGGTACTGAATGTTGTCGATGTCTTTTTTATTGCCTGCGCCGGCGTGAAAGCGCGTCAGCGTCTTCTTCAGCCAGTCGGTACCTTCACGGCAGGGAATGCACCAGCCGCAGCTCTCATGCTGGTAGAAGGCAATGGTCCGCAGCGCGAATTCCACAATCGAAACCGTTTCGTCGAGCACCACGATGCCACCAGAACCCAACATCGTTCCGGCCTTCGCCATCTGGTCGAAGTCCAGACCAACGTCAATCTCATCGGCCTTGAGCACAGGGCAAGACGACCCTCCTGGCACAACCGCCTTCAGCGCCTTGCCATCTTTAATTCCTCCGGCAACTTCATAAATCGCCTTGCGCATGGAGTAGCCCATCGGCAGCTCGTACACCCCGGGCCGGTTCACATGCCCGCTGATGCCAAACAGCCGTGTTCCACCATTGCGCTCGCTGCCAAGCTTGGCGTAGGTTTCGCCGCCCATCAACAGAATGTGCGGCGCATTGGCAATGGTCTCCGCATTGTTGATCACTGTCGGTCCGCCATACAGACCCACAACCGCAGGGAAAGGCGGTTTGATGCGCGGAACCCCACGCTTGCCTTCGAGCGATTCCATCAGCGCAGACTCTTCACCAACCTCGTAAGCTCCGGCGCCGGTCTGCGTGATGATGTCGAAATCCACGCCCTCTTTGCCGAAGATGTTCTTACCCAGGAATCCCTTGGCATAAGCATCGGCAACGGCCTTCTCCACAATCTTCAGCAGGTAGCGGTACTCACCGCGCAGATAGATAAAGCCCATCTTCGCGCCGATGGCCAGGCCGGCAATCATTGTGCCTTCAATCACTGCATGCGGATCGTGCAGGAACAGCACGTGGTCTTTGCAGGTTCCGGGCTCACTCTCGTCGCCGTTGACCAGAACGTACTTCGGCTTCTCTGAAACCTTGGGCACGAACGACCACTTCATGCCGGTAGGGAAGCCTGCGCCGCCGCGCCCGCGCAAGCCACTGGCCTTCATCTCAGCGATGATCCACTCCGGCCCTTTTTCGATGGCCATCCGCGTGGCCTTGTAGCCATCCAGCTCAATGTATTTGTCGATGTCGGTCGCGCCCAGGCCAAAACGACGGCTGACCACTTTCACTTCATCGGGATGGGAGACGAGGTTTGGCAAAAGGCTTTTCCCTGGGACTTGTCAGACTGCATCCCATTATAAATTGCAGCAGCGCCCTGGAGCACTTCGCGCTGTGCGTAAGTATCATTGCGGGAAGCGCTTATCCGGCCTCGGCAACCGTTTCTGTCCCATTTCGAGCGATCACCGAACGGCTCAAGCGCCTGCAGGGAGGATTTTGGTGTCTCAATCCGCATCGACGCGCACGGCCACGAGCTCAAATGTGCTCCCCTTTGCCATGCTGATGGGCTTTGCGCTACTGGTGGCAGCCTTCATGCACCATGCCATCGGCTACGGCGTTCCCACGCCCGAATACCTCTATCCAGCCGTCACCTTCGGCGAGCAGCACCACATCGTCTCGGTGTTTCTTCCCGTGGGGTACTCAGGATTTTTAGGTTTGGGAATGATGCTCAACCATGCCGCCGGAATTTCGCTGGCGAACTTCATAATTTTTCTGTCGTTAATGTGCGCTGTATGGGCGTTCCTGCGGCATCGCGGCATAACCCCATGGCAGGCCGCAGCCATTGCGGCCATCGTAGCCGCATCGCCGGAACTCTCCGTCAGCATCTTCAAGGTCGCAGATGGCCTGATCACGGCTATGTTCCTGCTCGCGGTCATGGCCTGCATTCTCGCGGTCGTCCACAAGCCACAACAATGGCTCGCCGATGTAGTACTCGCGGCCGTCCTCGGTTGGGCCATTGCCACGCGCACCAATCTTGCGCCGCTGGTGCTGGTTTGCTGGTTTATCTGGAAGCGCTACAACGTTCCTCGCCTCGCCCTGCGCATTGCGCTGCAGACCGCAATCATCGTCATGGTCTATGCCGGGATCACTACAGCAGTGCATGGCCGACCATTTCTGCCGCACAACGGCGCTTACAACCTCTTCGCCGGAGCCAACGAGTTCACGCCGCAGTACATCGACAGTGAAGAAGATTCGCTGCCCTCAGCAATGGCTGCCCGCGGTATGCCTGCCAGCGTCCACTGGGACACCGAACCCGACCGTCCCGGCACACCCGACCTGCGCGACCGCAGCTTCGAACCCATCTTCCGGCGCGATGCGCTAGCCTGGATCCGCGCCCATCCGTTCGCCATGCTCATACGCATCCCCTGGCGCCTTGCGGTCTTTCTGGAGCCTGACCTGCGCGTTCATCCGGCAAATACCTTTGGCGGGGTGCTCAAGCTCCTGGGATTTATTGTGGTGCCACTATGGTTCGGAGTCTGGCTGTGGCTTCCGCGTACGGAAAACTCTCCAGCACGCACACTGGTTGCGTTGACTGTAGCTGCCTACATTCTGCCCTTCGTGCTGATTGTCAGCGCGCCGCGCTTTCGCGTTCCGCTGGAGATCGTCTGCCTGGCAGATTTGTTGGCAATGCTCTTCGCATGGTGGGGAAGTCGAAGCCGTCACAGCGCCATCTAGCTTACGGCTACTTCACGTCTGTACCGCGCCCGGCCGCATACTCGGCCAGCACCGCGTCCAGCTTGGCCGGCGTCAAATCATCGTGGAAGTCGTAATTCACCTGCACAGCAGGAGCCCAGCAGCACGCGCCGATGCATTCCACTTCTTCGAGTGAGAAGAGCCCATCTGCGGTCACGCCTTTGTGGCCGATGCCCAGCTTCTGCTTGCAGTGGTCCAGCAGCTCATAGCCGCCGCGCAGCATGCAACTGATGTTGGTGCACACCTGCACGTTGTACTTGCCGGCAGGCTTGGTGCGAAGCATCGAGTAATAGCTCAGCACACTGCGTACTTCGAGCTCCAGCAGGTCCAGCCGCACAGCAATCTCGGCTACCGCCTCATCGCTCACATAGCCAATGTCATCCTGCGCGTAGAGCAGCATCGGCACCAGCGCCGAGCGTTTGAGCGGATAGATTGTCGCCAGCTTGTCGAAGCGGGCGGCAGCGGCGGGCGAAAAGATCGAGTTGGTTACCGAAGCCATAAGTTCTCTAACAATTCTACTGTGGCGGGTGCAGCATCTCGCGCGCCAGTCGTTCGGCAGCAAGGTCCATCTCTTCCGGCGGGCCACCATTCAAGCTGACAGTGCCGTCTTCATGCAGCGCGAAACTTTGTGGCGTTTCGCTGGTTTCCTGCGTGCTGCCGTACTGCATCGAGTGTTCCGTGAAATTCAGCCAACTGCTCCCGACACGAAACGTAATCTGGTCGGCAGAAACTTCAACTACAGCATGCTGCGTTGCGGAAAGTCCATGAGCCGCCGCATAGCTTCGCAGCAGGGAAGCCCACGAGGTCCAGAGTTCGGTGTGGAGGCTGGCGTTAACGGTCAATCGCTCCTAGAACCACATCCATGCTTCCAATCACGGCCACCACATCGGCGATCAGTCCGCCCTTGCACATCGTCTCCAGCGCCTGCAGGTTCGCAAAGTCCGCATTGCGCATGTGTACGCGGAAGGGTTTGGCTGTACCGTCCGAAACCACGTAGTAATTCATCATTCCGTGCGGTGCCTCGACCGAGCTCGTCGCCTCGCCCGCAGGAACAGCAAAACCTTCGGTCACGATCTTGAAGTGATGGATCAGTGATTCCATCTGCGTCTTCATCTGCTCGCGGTCGGGCAGGATAATCTTCGGCGCGTCGGCAACGATGCGGCCTTCGGGCAGACCATCCAGCGCCTGCTGGCAAATCTTTACGCTCTCGCGCATCTCCTGCATGCGGACGACGTAGCGCGCCCACACGTCGCAACCGTTCGAAACCGGCACCGCAAACTGGAATTTCTCATAGCTGGAGTAAGGCATATCGCGCCGAACGTCGAAATCCACGCCACTGGCCCGCAGTGGCGGCCCGGTCACACCCAGCGCAATCGCGTCTTCCGCCGAAAGATGTCCAATGCCCATCAGCCGCTCGCGCCAGATGGGGTTGTTGTGCAGCAGGTCTTCGTACTCGGCAATCTTGTCTGGGAACGTCCGCAGAAATTCGCGGATTCGCGCGTACAAATCCAGCGGCATCTCCAGCGCCACGCCGCCGATGCGGATGTAGCTGGTCATCATGCGCTGCCCGCTCACTGCCTCAAAGATTCGAAGCAAGTCTTCGCGTTCACGGAAACAGTACAGAAAAACAGTCAGCGCACCGATGTCCATCGCGTGCGTCCCCAGCCACACCAGGTGCGACTGAATGCGCGTCAGCTCGTTGAACAGCACCCGCAGCCACTGCGCACGTTCAGGAATCTCCAGCTGTAGCAGCTTCTCCACCGCAAGTGCGTAGGCCGTGTTGTTAGTCATCGGGCACAGGTAGTCGATGCGATCGGTGAGTGGCGTCACCTGCGCATAAAACTTCGCCTCGCAGGTCTTCTCGATGCCGGTATGCAGATAGCCAATGTCTGGCGCCAGCGAGACAATCGTCTCGCCATCCAGCTCAATTACCAGGCGCAGCACGCCGTGCGTTGAAGGATGCTGCGGCCCCATGTTGAGCACCATCGTCTGATCGCTAACCGGGTCACTGCCATGCGGCTTATGGTGCCCGACGGAAGACTCAACCACATCCTGCACATCGGGGATCAGCAAATCTTCTGCCGCGCGAAATCCAGCCAGCGTCGCGCCAGTGGTGTCGCGTTTTTTTTCTTGGCCGGGCTTCACAATCTCTTCGACGAAGGCCATTAGCGGTAGCCCTCCACCGGATAGTCCTTGCGCAGCGGATGGCCTTCCCAGTTGTCCGGCATCATGATGCGCGTCAGCCGCGGATGCCCTGTAAACGAAATGCCGAACAAGTCGAACACTTCGCGCTCGTAGAAATTCGCTGCCGGCCACACGCCTGTTACGGACGCAATGCTCTGCCCCTCTGCCACGCGTGTGACGATCCGTACGCGCTGCTTGAAGCTGTGTGAGAGCAGGGAGTAGCTCAACTGAAAGCGCGGCTCGCTGGGATACCAGTCGACCGCCGTGACATCCTCAAAAAAGTTGTAGCCCGCAGCCTTCGCCGCGCTAGCAGCGGCAACAATATTTCCCGGCGCAACGGTTAGTGTCAGCTCTCCACGGTCCCACTTGGCATCGGTGATGAAAGCCTGCAGCGCTCCAACAGCCACATGATCTGTTAGCGCAGCGGTCACAGCCTCTTTACCGAAGATGGCCTCGGGCGTTGCGGGTTTGGCAATTGGGTCGAGCTCAGCCATTACAGGGCATCCATTTCCAGAAATTTACAAATCAGCCTTATCGTTCGACCAGTTCAGGATGCCCTTCTTCCACACATAGAAGAGCCCCACCGCTACAAAGCCGATGTAGACCAGCATCTCCCAGAAGCCGAACAGCCGCGAGTGCGTTATCGCCGGCAGCTGTCTGTAGATCACCGCCCAGGGAAGCATGAACACCACTTCCACATCGAACAGGATGAACAGCATCGCCACCATGTAGAAGCGCACGCTAAAGCGGCCGCGCGCATCGCCCACCGGGTCCATGCCGCATTCATACGCGCTCAGCTTGGTGCGCGAGCGCTTGTGTTTGCCGATAAAGAACGACACGCCCACCATGCCGGCAGCCATGCCCACGGCAACCACAATCTGGATCATCAGCGGCAGATACTGCCACAGGTACGGGATGGAAGCTTGGCTCGGCATCGGACAGTTTTAAGTGTAGGAGCGAGTTGGTCAAGACGCAAGTTATAAGAAAAATAGAGAAGTCCTTGACGCTAAAGCCGTTCGTTATTCGGCAGCAAGCGCAGCTACGCAGCCAATTGAAAACTGCAGCCCCTTGGGTAGTGGCACCTGCATCGTCATGCGCGCTGGCGGATTAGGCCCAAAGAATTCCTCAAACAGTTGGTTGACCGCTGCGAAGTTACTGATGTCGGTCACCAGGATGGTTGTGTTTACTACCAGCCCGAGCGAACTTCCGCCAGCCCGCAGCACCGCGTCCAGGTTGCGGAATGCCTGCCGTGCTTGTTCTGCAAACTCGGGAGGCGCATGCCCGGTAGCCGGGTCCAGTCCGGGCTGTCCAGAGACAAACAGCAACCCGCCCGCGCGCACAGCTTGTGAATAGGGACCGATGGCTGGAATTTCAGGAACCTGAACGCACTCTTTTACTGACATGACACATTTCCTTTCCACATCGAAATTTGGCGAATGCTCGAATTACAACAGTGACCTGTACCAGTCAATCAGCGGACTTCCCACCAGCGCGGCAATCAAACCTCCAACTGCAAGAAAACTCCCCAGCGGCAGTCGCGTCTGCCCGTCCGCTTTCTTGCGAGCGAGCAGCATCACCGCATACATCGCGCACAGCACTACGCCAACGAAGCCCGCCAGCACCGCTGGCCAGAACCCCAGGAACGCCGCAATCATCGCTATCAGCTTGGCATCTCCCAAACCTAGTCCTTCTTTGCCGCGCAGCTTTTTGTAGAGCCAGCGAACCAGCAACACGAATCCCGCCGCTGCAACAATCGCGCCAACCCTTCCCAGCACCAGCGCCTCAGGCCCCGTCATAAAAACATCACCCGTCGCTGCCATCGATCCCGGGCTCGACATCCTCATCGAGTGATGCAGATGAATGTCGCCCTCACCCGGCGCTAGAAACAGTGCCTGCACACACGTGAGCGCAAATCCGATCGCCGTACCGGTCAGCGTGAAGGAATCCGGCAGTGTCTGCGTCCGCCAGTCCATCACCATCAGGCCGATGAGCAGGAAGCCGAGGATTGCGAGTGCAACGGCCGCGGAAACTCCAACAATATCGCCGCCAAGTGTAGGTGCAGGTCCGAGGTCCCAAATGTAGTGGTATTGATAAACCCCATAAATTCCGCCAAGAGCTCTAACGAACCACAGCCCCACCGCCAGCTCCACCAGCGGATACCGCCACGAAATCCTCGCCTTGCAATTCCTGCATTTCGCGCGCAGCAGAAGAAAACTCAGCACCGGGATGTTGTCGTACCACGCGATCATCGCGCCGCATTGTGGGCAATGCGACCGCGGCTTCACAATGCTCTCGTGCATCGGCAGCCGTGCAATGCACACGTTCAGCAGGCTGCCGAACAGCAGTCCAACCAGGAACGCATCGATCTCAAACATCGTTGCCGAGAGCATGAGCTACAAGTATATGTGTCGCAAAAAGGTTGCCTGAAATCGGCATTTACAGCCATCTGCTTGAAACCAAAAACCAGCAACATTTTCGATCTCATTGTGTTTCTACAAATGTGAGATCGGAAGCCGAATGGCAGCCGGTTTCGCATGGTCCGTATCGTGTATTTGGGCATCCAATCAACGAGCGGAACCAAAGGAGGTTGGGTCATGAAAATTCTTCGTTATCTTGCATTGCTCGCAGCGTTTGTCTTTGTGATGGCGCCTGCGGCCAAATCCTCTCAAGCGAATGCACAGGTTAGTGTCGGGGTAGGTATCGGTGTTCCCGGCTACGTGGCTGCGCCTGTCTGCCCTTACGGCTATTACGACTATTATCCGTATGCCTGTGCGCCCTATGGCTTCTACGGCCCTGACTGGTTCGCCGGTGGCGTCTTCATCGGCGCCGGCCCGTGGTTCCATCATGGCTGGTACCCCGGTGTCTATCGCGGCTACTATCATGGAGCCTTCTACCGTGGTGGTGGCGTTGGATTCCGTGGTGGCGTCGCGACTCGTGGTGGATTCGTAGCCCATGGAGCTCCTGCCGGAGGCTTCCATGGTAGTGTCAGCGGTTTCCACGGTAGCGCAGGTTTCCGCGGCGGTGGTCACGGACGAGGCAGGTAAATTTCCACGCGTTAGCGTGTGACCAACCAAAAGAGGCTGCCCAAAGGCAGCCTCTTTTATTGTGTACAAAAATTTTTCTCTCAAAACTTCAACAGAATCAGCGGCGCCACAATTCCCGCGATCAGCAGGCCAGTTACAAGCAGCTTGCTGCGATTGAACTTATAGGCCATGTAGATGCCGGTCAATGTGGATGTAAACAATCCCAGCGCTACCAACAGAAAAAATATCTTCATCGGCAGGTGTGATTTTTGTGCAGGCGTGGGTGTTGGGGGCGGTGCCGGCTTATCAGCCTTCGCTGCATCAGGTTTCGCGTCGACCGGTTTCGCATCGGCAGGCTTCTTGCGCTGCGGAATCACGTCCGTCTGTTTCTTGTGTACCTGAGCCAGCGTTATGATCCACGCCGGCGGTTTGTAGCTGCTACCCTGTGTCGTTTCATGCAGGCTGAATGTCTGCAAAGCGCCAGTGAGCGCGAAGAACAACAGCATCGGCGAAATCAAGACGCCGATGTAGAGATGGAGCAAGCGTAGAAATTTGAGGACTGCGTGGGATTTGGACATGGGTTGCCAAATATTACCGGGATATTCGGCAATCCCAAAGCGAATTCGCCCGTGATAAGGTAAGCCGAATGAAAATCCTACATGTGCTGGCGCGGCTCCTCATGGTCTTCTGCCTTTTGCTTTCAGTGGGCCTCGCAATCGGAACCTGGTTCGCTTACAGCCACTCGAAGCAATTTCTCGCCACTGCCGTTCATGCCAATGGAACGGTTGTCGCCAACATTACAAAGCCCTCACTAGGCGTGAACGATAACTCCAACGTGCAGTTTCCTCAATTCACATTCCAAACCCCCGGCGGCATTACACACACCATCACGTCTAACTCCGGATCTTCGCCGGCATCGTATTCCATAGGCCAGCATGTCGATGTGCTCTATGCGCCCGGCAATCCAGACGCGGCTGTCATCAGTGGCTTCATGAGCTCATGGTTCCTGCCCATGATCCTGGGAATATTCGCCGTCGTTTTGCTGTTCGCTGCAATCTTCTGGCTCGTGATCGACCGTGCCGTCATCGTGCCGAAGTTGCGTGAGCAGTCCACCTAAGTCCGCGGAGTGCATTTAGAAATCGACATGCGTCCGCACGCTGAACACTTCCACCGGCCCACGCGCGCTGTTGTATCCCGGGTGCGCAATCAGCTGTGCGTCGAAGCTCGTGAACAGCCCACGCCAGTTGTGCGCCGTGTAGTAAGTCTCAAAAATGTCTTCGCGGGCATAACTCAGTGCGCCGTCGCCAAGCAGAAATCCAAGCCCGCCCAGTGCCAGGTAACGTTGATGGTCGCGCTTGATCGCATTCGAAACTCCGACCACGCCAAACTTGTCCTGCGCGCGTCCCCAGCGATTGCCGGCCATATCGCCGCCTAACTGAAAGGTCTGTGCGACTTCAGTGTAGGCATAGCTCTCGGTGTGGTCGTCGTTCCATCCAAAGCGTCCAAAGAGGCGAACGTCTTGTGTCAGCTCCTGCTCAAAGTTCAATCCCATGCCATACTTCACGGTCGTCTGCAGCGGATGCGCTGTGATCACAGGAGCGGTGTGAGCCGCTAACCCTAGATTATTTTGTATGCGGTAGACGCCCATGTTGGCATAGTTGGAGTATCCCAGCAGCCGCACCGCTCCCTTGCGGTCTTTCTGCCCAATGCGCGTCAGCCACTTCGAGAGCGGTCCATGGTTCCAGGTCAGCTCGTAGTTATCTGCGCGCGCGCGGTGCAGGTTCCATTGCAGGTCGATCCCGTTGGCCACGGTAGGCATCAACGCAAGCGCATAGCGCGCTGTCCAGTCGGCATCGTCATATTCAGCGGTAAAGGCGTAGGTATAGCCGCGCGTGTCGGCCGCATAGTCCCACGCGCCGTTGTTGTCGACGGTCCAGTTCATGAACTGCAGGTGCGAGTCTGACCCCGGATTGTTCTGGTCCATCAGATCGGGCAATCCCATCTTGCCGAACCGTAGTTCCATGCGCCGCTCTGGAACCTTCGTCGCCAGAGAAAACTGTGTTCGTTGCTGGTCGACCGTCTTGTCCGTGAAGCCGATTGTCTGGTGTACTTCCACGCGCGCTAAATAGGGAATGGGTCCAAGATTCGGATTGCGCACCACGTCGAGGTTAGTGAAGCCCGCAAGCCCCAATGCCTCTGAAATCCCGCGCCCAGCCGCCGATTCCTCGTCGTAGATCACATCCGTGTCATAGCGTGGATTGGCGTTCAGCTCGTAGCCCATATAGAGCGTGCCCACCATTGACGTCTTGTACTCGCCACGCGCCAGCATCGAATTCGTTCCGGAGTAAGGCGAATGAAATCCCGGGTGCGCCTGAAAAATAATGTTCGCCTGCCCCGCCAGAAACCAGCGCGCCGTATCCGCATGCGGAAACATGGTCAGCAGCGGTTGAGTGTCCTGTGGCGCGGGTGCAGACGGGGCAGGCTGCTGCGCTCCCGCAGGAGCCCAGCACAGCATGGCCAGCGCAATTGTGAAAAAGGTTCTCATTTCTTGCTTTCGTTCTACTTTATGTTGAGCCGCGTTAAGTTTTAGTGAAGCTTTGTGAATATTCCTGCGAGATCGAGCACGTGATACCCAAGCATCAGGGTCATCACGACCAGGTAGCCGCGCAAAATCCGCAACGCTACGCGCACCGTGCGCGTCATCCGAATTTTGCCCAGTCCATCGTTGGAGCATTTCTTCTCGGCCACGTCATCCAGCGGATGGACCACGCGAAATTGCGTCATATCTTGGGTCACATTGAAGGCAGCCATTTCATTCACCTCAGTTCGGAAAAATGTTGGGAAGTATCACCTGCGCCGCCAGCAGCAGCGACAGGGCAAAGAGGACAGCAATGATCGTCCAGTTGATGTAGTTGTTCCACGGCCGGTTCACCCAGCGGTCGCCCAGCAGTTCTCGATCGTTCAGCAAAAGCTGAAGAAAGATGATGGCAGAAGGCAGGATCAGCCCTGCAAATACCTGCACGCTGATGATGACCAACTGCAGAGGGACATGCGGCAGCAGCACGATTGCCGCCGCGGCGCCCACGCAAAGGACATAGGTTGCATAAAATCCCGGTGCCTCGGAGACTTTCTTGTGCAGCGAGTGCTCCCAGCCCTTGACCTCTCCATACGCCCAGGCGCTGGCCAGTGAGATCGCCGTAGTGCCCAGTACTGCAGCATTGACCATCAACAGCAATACGCCATTGCGCATGAACTTGCCTGCAATAGGCGCAAGTGCAACCGCAAGTTGCGCCGGGTCCTGGAAGGCGATGTGATGCTCATAACCGTAGTTGCCTACCAGCATCATCGCTCCTGCAACGCACACGGTGAAGATGGCGCCGATCAGCGTATCCAGCCGTGCCCACTTCAGGTCAGCGAAACGCAGCCGCTTTTCCGCAACACAGCTCTGCTGAAAGAAGAGTTGCCACGGTGCGATGGTAGTTCCGACAATAGCGATCACAAGGAACACAAGGCTGCTGGTAATGCCGCCGGAAGGCATCGTCGGCACAATAGAGTTGTGTGCCACGGTCGCCCAGTTCGGGTGAACTATGTAGGCCAGCACGAACCAGACAACATCCATCAGGCAAAGCGCGATAACGATCCGCTCCCAGCGAAGATAGCTTCCGGTCACCACCATCAGCGTCAGGCCGATCGCCGAAACCGGCACAGAGATATACGGGCTCACGCCAAGCGCGCTCAGCGCCAGCGAGATTGCTGCGAACTCTGTGATGAGCGTGAGGAAATTTACGGCCAGCAAATCGATGAGAGAGAAGTGTCCCCACCATTTACCAAACCGCTCATAGATCATCGCGGCATGGCCTTTGCCGGTAGCAATACCCAGCCGCGCCACCATCTCCTGCACGAAATAGCAGATGGGCAGCAGAAGCACCAGCAGCCACAGCAGGTGCAGGCCATACTGCCCGCCTGCCTGCATGTAAGTGGAAACAGCACCGGCGTCGTTGTCAGCCTCCATCACGATTAAGCCTGGCCCAAAGACCATCAGGAAAGTGAGCAGATGTTTTTGCCAGCTACGGCTGACCACGACACCACGACCGTTCGTGGCCAGCGTCGGTTCGAATTGAGCTTCAGTCACGCGCATCGGGGTGCACCTCCATTTCCGTTGTCGATGGAGTGCATGTTTGCGGCTGTATCCTGGGGCACGTGTGTGCTGATCCAAACGGCGCGCAGTGGAGCCTTGTGGTCAGTTGTCCGCAGCCACACGCGAGTGAGAGCTCGCGGGTTCTGAGTGTTGTAGAAGTTCGTCATGGTTCCCTCCGGGACGACACACGTAGCGAAGCCCATCGCGGTAGCGACGGTGGAACGGCACGGTAGTCGTTGGTTGGGGAGGTATGAGGGAGGAAAGCCCTTCGCTCACACGCTCAAGTCACAGTTCGTATGCTGTGACGAGCGTTGAGGAAGCCGCCTACATGGTTCTGTGGCGTACTCCAGAGCGCTCATCGCAGCACAGGGAAGCTCTCGATGTACTAGGAGGTTCTTGTGCGGTTTCGATGCTCATAGGTCCTTCTTGTTCTCCTGCGCACTGCGTGCGCTGCCTATCTTGTATCATATCCCCCTAGGGTATAGCAAGGAGTTTCGATATGGATAAAGAACAGCAGAAATTGATTGCACGCATCAAGCGGATTCGGGGTCAAGTCGATTCAATCGAACGTTCACTTACCGGTGGCGACGATTGCGCGGACATTCTGATGTTGCTTGCCAACGTACGCGGTGGCATCAACAGCCTGATGGCGGAAGTGCTAGAAGACCACATCCGTCTACATCTGCTTTCGCCGGCAAGGAGTTCTGCGAACCCGCATGAACTGGCTGAAGACATGATCGAGCTGGTGCGTGCCTACCTGAAATAAAGAGAGCACTTCTGTGGATTTCCTGCGGCGTAAAATAAATTCAACACGGGAAAGGAGGATGGTCCAAACCTATGAAAATTGATTGTTCCAGTTGTTCAAAAACACGTGAGGTGACTGAGGCTTAGAGCATCCGTGCTCTAGTCCTGGAGTGAGCAGCCCGCACCATCCGCTGCTTATAAGCAGTTTCATCCGAGGCCCACACAAGTGCGGATGCCTCAAGTCAATCTCAACAGATCACTGCACCCACGGCCCGCTCTCGTATAGAGGTGGGCCGTTGGTGTTTCTGCAATGCGTTAGGGATTAGGATTAAGAAATGGATGAGTTGGTGATCGCAGGCCGCAGCTTCACCTCGCGGCTGATTGTTGGAACAGGGAAGTACAAAGACGGCGCCGAGACCGCCGCAGCCATCGAGGCCTCCGGCGCACAGATGGTCACCGTCGCCGTGCGCCGCGTCGAACTCGACCGCAGCAAAGAATCGTTGCTCGACTTCATCGATCCCAAAAAATATTTCCTGCTGCCCAACACCGCTGGCTGCTTCACCGCAGAAGAAGCCATCCGTGCCGCGCGCCTTGGACGCGAAGTCGGCCTCTCTGACTGGGTCAAGATCGAGGTCATCGGCGATACCGCCACCCTCTACCCCGATGTTCAGGCGACGGTTGAAGCTACCCGTGTCCTGGTCAAGGAGGGCTTCACGGTGCTGCCGTATACCACTGACGACATTGTGTTTGCCAAGCGCCTCATTGACGTTGGAGCCGCTGCCGTCATGCCTCTCGGCGCACCCATCGGCACCGGCCTCGGCATCGCTAACAGCTACACTCTGCGCATGATGCGCGAGCTCATCACCGCTGTCCCGCTCATTGTCGATGCTGGTCTCGGCACTGCTTCCGATGCTGCCGTTGCCATGGAACTCGGCTTCGACGGCGTTTTGCTCAACACCGCGATGGCCGCTTCAGGCAATCCAGTACTCATGTCCAGCGCAATGAAGAAAGGTGTGGAAGC
>Ga0206874_1034_pt1 | contig 36375 bp, 21 predicted proteins | sample Alteio_BWOrgCont_12_FD_152629 | JGI IMG/M metagenome (GOLD analysis project Ga0206874, IMG submission 152629) | Enriched cells from forest soil in Barre Woods Harvard Forest LTER site, Petersham, Massachusetts, United States -... | ecosystem: Environmental > Terrestrial > Soil > Temperate forest >...
GATGCGTGCCGGTAGTTGATTTATACGCTATTTCAACAAACACCTCCTTATCCGCTGCTCCGCAAAAAACAGAGGTGATTTTTTCGCCAATGGCCATGTCATAAACTCCCCACGAAGGATCGAACAATAGTTTGCCTTTTTTATCCTTGACTGTACAGTTGATAAAAGTAATAAGCTGTGTTTTTTGATTGACAGAGAATATTGCGTTTACCGTGCCACTAACAACGATCCCGCTTTCAAAGTTTAATTCAACGTCCTTGCCTTCTTCAATCCCAAAGTAATTGAGCTCAGCTACAGACAGGTTTTCTAAAGGCATGGCATGGCCCTTTAATTTCCCTACAGGTGAGCTAAAACCATCACGATGATAATCCTTACCATGACCGGCTAATTGTTTATTATTAAAAGACAGGGCCGATGGTCCAGTAGTTTTTATGAAGGCTGGTTCTTTATTCGCATCCAAAATAAAATCTGTGAATGTACCGGTAACCTGTAAGCCCGAGCTATAAACTGCAGTGCAGGTATTTTTACTTTCAATTGCTTTTTGTAATCCGTAAGCGCCGCCAACCCTGAACGACATGGTATTGGCAAAAGTTTCCAATACATCTACCAGGTTTTGGAATGTTGGCGTAACAAACAGCTGAGGTTGGGTTTTTGTAATATCATAGGTGTAGTTTACGGCATTAATGGTATATGGTATCTTTTCGATATCATCCATCATGCAGCTTGCGCTTTCACCGATGGATGAAAGCAAACCAGCACCATAAATTTTAGGGTTTTCAATCGTACCTATCAATCCATATTCTACAGTCCACCAGTGCAGCCGGCTTAATAACGCCATTTCTGATGGTTCACCCATGTTTTCCTGGAGATAGGCAACTAACTCATCAGCTTTTTTTATCTCATCTTCATCTGCATCGGGCATTTCTTTTAATATCGATAATGCCCTTATGGCTTCGTACAATTCAAAATCCTGCGCCGAAAACATGGCTTTTGCGCCTATTGAACCAAAATAACTCAGGTACTCATGATAGTCCTTATCAGCAATAATGGGGGCGTGCCCGGCTGATTCGTGGATAATATCGGGCGCAGGTGTATATTCAATGTGCTTTAACTGGCGAATATCGGCAGCAATAACTAAAACGCGATAGGCCTGGTATTCCATAAAGGCAGCAGGAGGGATAAAGCCATCAACAGTAACGGCCCCCCAGCCAATTTTGGCAAGGGCATCATTCATTTCCTGCAGATTGGGTATTTTTTCTATGGTTAAACCGGCTTTTTGCAAGCCGGGAATGTAAGGATAATAAGCAACATCCTTAAGGTAGCTGTAATTTTGCCGCATTACATAGCGCCATACCGCATGGTCAATAGGTGTATAATGCTCATAATGCTGGTCGACTATAAATTGTTTTAAATGCGCTGGCAAAGCAGCAACCTGTGGATTGCTAAAATCATTAAAATGGCTCATTAATCAGTTACTGGTTTATAAGAAAACGTAAAATTAGTGAATTAGTTTATTGGTGCATGATTGATTGAGCGAGTAGTTTGAAATATTTACCTCAATTCAACATAATCAGCCTCGCCAAATCAATTATTCACTTCTTCGTCAGGTAACCCAGCCTGTAAACGGCTTGGGCGTATAACATAATAAACACCAAGCAATGCAACAATTAGCGAAAGGATATAAAACGATAGGGGAAGAAACACCGCTAATCCCTTATCCATCGGAAAAACATCAGCAAGTTTTGTAAAAATAGCTTCACGGGCTCCGGCTCCTCCTGCTGTTATTGGAATAATGGCTGCAAGCGCAGAAATAAGGAATGATAATAAGTAAGGAGAAAATTTACCGCTAAAATCCTGACCTAAAAGCACACAAACTATTGCCAGTAATTGTAATGATTGCAGCAACAATGCCTTGGCATGTGCCTCAAAGAAATATTTAGTATAATCCTTAAAGAATTTATAGGCTACAAAATAATAAATGGCCGAACCTGTAGCAAATATGGCTAAAGGTATGGAGATGTGAATATCTATCTGGGGGATCAAAAATATCAACGCAACGGTAATTAACCCGATTGCCCATAAGCCGCTCAAACGATCGAACATAACGGCCCAAAAAAGCCTTTTTAGTGGGGTTTTATAGGTTTTATTGATGAGGTACATTTTATACCCGTCGCCACCGATGCCACCCGGAAGAAGGAAATTATAAAATAAACCGAGAAAATATAATCGTAAATTATACCGGGCATCAAGATTTAAGCCGATTGACCTGAAAAAACTTAACAGTCGCCAGGCGGAAACCACCATTGACGAAAGTACACAAATCAAAGCTGCCAGCATAAACCAATAATTGGCATGTACCAGCCTTGCTTTTAATAAATGCACCGGCACTTTGCTAAAAACCCAGATCAGCAATGCGGTAGTCACCGCGATTTTTAAAACGGTTTTAACAACGTTCCAAAACTGTTGCTTACGCGTTTTCGGCTTTATCTCTTGTTCGGCCTCGTTTACGATGGCTTCTTCAATTTTTGTCATCGACCGCAAAGCTAAGAAAAAGCTAAGATTAGTTGGTTAGGTAGTATCAAGTAGTTAGTATCAAGTATCAAGTGAAGAGAGTCAAGTGAAGAGAAACAGGAGCCAAGAGGTCAGGAATCAAGAGCCAGGCGATACATCTTCACATCATCTTGATTCTTGACTCTTGGTTCTCCCCTCAAGAATCAAGACCCTGGCGATTAATTATTTAATAATCTGCACATCTTCATATTTGCACATCTGCACATCATCTTGATTCTTGACTCTTGGTTCTTTCCTCAAAAATCAAGACCCTGGCGATTAATTATTTAAGAATCTGCGCATCTTCATATTTGCACATCTTCATATTTGCACATCTTCACAATCATCTTGATTCTTTCTTAAGCTTTTTTATCCATTTTTTGAAGTATCTCCAATATCTTGTCTAATTTATCAATTTCAATGGAGTTAAGCTTTTCAAGCAATTCTTCTATCTCTTTTTTTGCCTCGCAATTTGTTTCGTAATCTGCATTGGCCTGGGCACGGTCGCGCTCGCCTTGCCTGTTTTGCGCCATCATAATAATGGGCGCCGCATAAGCTGCCTGTGTGGAAAATACCAGGTTTAGCAAAATATAAGGGTAAACATCCCAATGATAACAAAAACCAACCACGTTGAGTGCCATCCATAATATAACTATTATGGTTTGAATGATAATGAATCGCCAGGACCCCATTCCCTGGGCCACACTGTCGGCCAGGCGTTGACCAAATGCAAGTGAAGCCTGGTGATGTTCGTGCCATGTTTTGTGGTTTGCCATAAATTTTTTTGTGGTTTAATTTTATACCGGCCTAAATATAAATAATTAAAAATATGAGCCTGAATATTTAATGTTAATTCTTTAACCGTTAAAAGCCTGTTAAAATGGTTTATTAAAATATCTTTAATAACATATCCTTTAAAATACTTATTTCATTTTTATGATAAACTTTTATAGTTTAGGTTCGGAATTATATGGCTGATGCATTAAGGCTAAAATTGTTTTTTTTAAGCTCTAAAGGCATTATTTAAAAAAATGATAAAACAGTATGAATGATGAAATGATCCTGGAAACCATATCGGTAACCAAAAATTATTTTGGCGATAAGTCTTCAGGAGTTAATAATGTAACCATATTTATTCCGAAAGGTAAAATAACGGCCATTGTTGGCGAAAGCGGCAGCGGCAAAACCACCCTGTTAAATTTATTGTATGGCTTATTGCAGCCCGACCAGGGAGAGGTTTTTTTTAAGGAAGAGCGGATTTTAAAGCGCGAAGAAAAATTACAGCCTGCCCATGAGGCTATGCGATTGGTAACTCAAAATAACCAGGACATGGACCTGCAGGCAACCGTTTGGGATAGTGTGCGCTCTGGCTTAAAGAGTAATGAATTAGGGTTGGATACTGAAAACCAGAAAATACTGGAATCATTAAATATGCTGGATATTTTACCCTTAAAAGATCAGCCTTTTGGGAAACTGAGCGGCGGTGAGAAGCAGCGTGTAACCATTGCTAAAGCGCTGATCAGTAAACCCGAAGTGCTTTTGCTGGATGAGCCCTTTAACCAGGTAGATGCCACTTATCGCGAAGGGTTACAGCACGATATACGATATATTGTGAAGGAGTGGGGGGTAACCGTTGTTTTGGTATCGCATGATCCTGCTGAAATACTATCGATGGCTGATGAACTGATTGTATTGAAAGAAGGGGAAATTGTTGAAAATGGCAGCCCTGAGGAGCTTTATAACTCCCCGCAGTTACTATATACGGCCCAGATATTGGCCAGTGGCAGCCAGTTAACCTCTGACGAAGCTAAGGCTTGCGGCATAAAAACCAAAAGAGGTACTGTTATAATTTATTCAGAGCACGTAAAAATTGCCAAGGGCCTCGGCAGTAAATGGACAGTTAAGCAAATTTTGTTTAAAGGTTTTTTTGAAGAATTGATTGTTGAACGCAACGGCGTTGTTTTAAGGGTTAACAATTACTCAAAAGGCAAATATCAAAAAGGAAGCAAGGTTAGTATAAACATTGAAAACTATTTCGAGTTCGGCAAATGGGAAAGCCCTGTACGGTCGTTGCCGAAGGATTTGTAAATTAGTGAGTGGTTGATTGGGTTGATTAAGTGAGTGGTTATTTATTTCCTTTATAGCTGTCTTTTAGAGTTTTAAAATCCCGATAGATTCTGAAGGTGAAATGACAAAAAAAGGGTGTCATGGGTAGCCTGCCGAAGCATGGCGCGGTGGGCATAGCGAACTATGCATTAGCGGTAATTCCTGGCGTATAGGCCTTTACACACTATAGTTCGACAAGCTCACCATGACACCCCTTCTCTTTTAAAATATGCACGGGTATGAACGAGGAGAAAGCTATGCACACGCAAAGCGAATTACTTATGTACAGTTTCTCACTACCGTTCGAAATGACATTTTTATAATACTTTAATTTCCACTCACCAACTCGCCAACCTTCTTTTCTTTCCGGTATTTCGATAAATTCACAAGCAGCACACTGCCTAATATGGTAACAAGGCCAATTATTTGAATTAGTGAAATAGTTTCGCTGGCAAACATCGCACCTAATATTACCGCAATAACCGGGTTAACATATGCATAAGTACCCACCTGCGTGGCCGGGCGTACTTGCAACAGCCATACATAGGCGCTGAAAGCGGCAATTGATCCCAGCAAAATAAGATAGCTTAAGGCAAACCAGTTTTTAAAGGGTATATTTTGTAACTGCAGGCCGGTATATTCGTGATGAAAGAGGCTGGCAATCATAAATACAATCCCAGCGGCAATCATTTGCCAGGCTGTATTTACCGGTGCCGAGCCGGTTGTTAATTTATATTTAGAATACAAGGAACCAACTGCCCACGTTAACGTGCCCACAAGTAACAACAACATTCCGGGTAGCTTTGATTGTGAAGAGTTGCCAGTAAATACATTGCCAAGTTGCTCACTGAATAATAGTATTACTCCTGCAAAACCAATAATTAATCCGGCAATAGTGGCTTTGCTTTTTAAATTTATTCCCCAGTTTTGCCTGTCGAGCAGTACAAACCATAGCGGTGGTAAAGATACCATGATGGCTACTAAACCGCTGGGCAGTGTTTGCTCGGCCCATATAACAGAACCTACGCTGCCAAAAAGTAATAGAATCCCACTTACGGATGCATTGATGATGTTGCGCTTAACAAAGATCTTTTCGCCTTTAATTACGCACCATATCATCAATAAAAAGCCGGCTATAATAAAGCGCATCGCGCCAAGCAAAAAAGGAGGAAAGCCGCCTACAGCCACTTTTATAAAAAAGTAGGTTGATCCCCATACTATATAAACGGTTGCAAAAGCAATGAAAACCAATAACGGAGAAGCTGTTTTTTGAGATTTTAAAGGCATATCGGTATTATTTTTCGGGTATAACTAATTGTTGCTGTTCCTTAACCGTTTCGAGTACAATGGTGGTACGGGTGCTTAAAATATTGGGTATTTTACTAAAGCTGTTGCGCATTAATTGCATCAGCGAAGCAGAATCATAAGTGCGTATTTTAACCAGGTAGCAATCATCGCCGGCAATATGGTGAACTTCCTGTACTTCAGGTATTTTGGCTAATTCCTGTGCCGTGGGGTTGCTGCCAGGGCCATCAGCGGCTTTCATAAAAATAAAAGCCAGCATTTTTTGCTGTAGGGCTACTGGATTGATGCGTGTGGTATATTGTAGCAATACATTTTTTTGTTCCAGCTTTTTTACCCGTTCCAATACACCTGATGGGGCCATGCCCAACTCGCGGGCAAGGTCGGCGTTAGAGATGCGGGCATTCTCCTGCATCAGCCGCAAAATGTGCAGGTCTGTTTTATCAAGTATAATCTCTGTTTCGTTAATCATACTGTAATATTACAGTATTTAGAATTATATTCAGTATTTTATTTAAAAAAATGAACTTAATTCGACAAATATCCTGATAAAACGTACTCGCAAAAACTTACGAAGTTTTTAAAACTTCGTAAGTTTGTCGCCTTCTTTTAAATCCGAAATCGAAAATCCAAATTCCGAAATCAATCAAATCTTAATCACCTTATCATTCTTAGAGTGCGGCTTATGTTCGTCGGGCTTAGGGATATTTTTTACGATGAAGATGAGAGCATGGGCCAACACCTGGAGCGCTTTTACAGAAAAATGTACAAAAGGCTTCATTACTGTCCAGGTGTCGTGTAATGTATCCAGTTTGGTTACCGGTTTTTTAGCCGGGCGCTGTCCTATTCGCTTTGAGGTTTGCTGTGCCATAGTATGATTGCTTTATCTACTTATAAACAATCCTAAACCGTGCCAGAACCGGGATTAATGGATTTTACGGATTTTTGGGATGCGATTTATTGAAGGGATTGACAGATTTTACAGACTAATCGGATAGAAAAAATCTTAAAAGATCTCTCAAATCCGCTTAATCCCGGTTCTTTTTCTTCAGCGTTATCACCGTAACCTCCGGCCAAATGCCCAACCTTCCAGAGAAGGCCAAAAAGCCAAAGCCCCGGTTTACATACAGGTAGCGATCTTTTTCGTTTACCAGGCCGGCCCAGTCCAAATAGCGGTATTGTACGGGGCTCCATCTAAAACCTGCCGTTTCAACCCCGAATTGTGCACCATGGGTATGGCCAGCCAGTGTTAAATGAATATTTGCAGGGTTGTAGCGTACTTTTTCTTCCCAATGGGTAGGATCGTGAGATAATAAGATCTTAAAAGCATCCGGACTAACGCCTTCTAATGCTTTATCAAGATTGCCGATTTGTATAAACCCGCGGCCCCAGTTTTGTACGCCGATGAGTGATATTTTTTGACCGCCCTTTTCAATTTCCAAATTTTCATCAAGCAACAGGCGGTATCCCAACTCTCTGTGATGTTGTTTTAGCTTATCGAGGTTCGCAGCTTTTTCGGCCTCGCTGGCCCATTCAACATAATCCCCATAGTCATGATTACCTAAGATAGAAAACTGACCATAGGGAGCCTTAAGCTGCCCAAAATGATTAATATAAGGTTCAATCTCCCATGCAGCATTATTTACCAGGTCGCCGGTAAAAACAAACAGATCGCTTTTCTGCGCTTTTGCTAAATCAATACCCCGTTGTACTGCTTCGGTATTATCAAAGCTACCAGAGTGAATATCGGATATCTGGGTGATGGTAAAACCATCGAAAGCGGCCGGCAGATCATCGTAGTATAAGGTTTGCCGGTGTACCTTAAAATCATACTTGCCTTTAAACATGGCATAAAACAAACTGGCAAAAGGAACTGCGGCAACCAGTATGGCAGCTTCAGTAATAAACTTACGGCGTGCAGGGAAAAACGGCTTAATAGTTTTGCCTTTTGGTTTGGCAATATTGTTTATTATCCCATAAAAAAAACGACCGGTATCGCCCAAAAACAATATCAGCACAAAAAATATTTTGGTGATAAAAAAGGTTAAAAAAATACTGAGGATCCATTCGTGGAACGGTGTCATACCCCGGGCTGTTTTAAAGCTGCCAAAGCCGAAGAGCAGCAACACAGTAATCCCTACAGCTATAACCAGGTAACCATAGTTAACCAGCCGGCGCCACCGTTGCGATTGCCAGTTGTTAGTAAGGCTTTTAATGCCGTTAAAAACATACCAGTCAAACAGCAGGCTAATGGCTGCTATAACTAAAAATACTTTTAAAAAAACGCTTCCGTGCATGTTATGGTGTTAACGTTGCAATATAAAAAAGGATTGGCAATTGGAGGGTAAATTTAATGTGCTAATAAGATTATCATGCATCGCCAATCAATGGGCAAAGGCATGGGTTTATCAATTGGCTGTACAAATTGATGCACGCATTGGATTTATGACTTGTTAGTAAATTATTTTGTATTTTTGATTGAGTAATAACTATCTATATAGTAATTGAACGTACTAAAGATGAAGTAATAATCAGGTTACCTGCTTATGTAAATATTGAAGGATTACAATAATTTATTAATCTTTTAACCTATAAAGAAGCAACTGCTAAATCTGAAGCCACCCAGGCAGAGGTTAATGAATTAGCCAAAGAAGTAAAAAAAGGCCGCTGGGCTAAAATTAGTAGTAAACGCAATAAGTGAAAATTATTGTTGACACAAATATTATTTAGTGAATATTACAATTTAATTGAAAGCTGAAGCTGCCCACCTAATCCTTCTTCAATAATCTTTCTTAGTGTCGCTACTCTCACATCCTTCACGTCATTTTCAACTTTTGATATGTAAGCTTTGGTTGTGCCGCATTTGTCAGCTAATTGGCTTTGTGTTAATCTTTTAGTTATCCGGGCTTCATGAATCAATGCCCCTAATTTAAACTCCTCATATCCCTGCTCGAATTTCTCTCTTTTTTGGGTTTCCTTAACTCCATATTCTTTATCGATAAAACTATCAAGAGTAACCAGGTTATCGTTTTTCTTCATAATATAACTCCTTTATTTTTAATGCCTTTTCAATCTCCTGCCTGGGCGTTTTTTGTGTTTTCTTTTGAAACCCGTTAGCTAGTATAACCAACTTGCCCTCATCAAAAAAACAAAAGATTCTGAAAATATCGTTGCCGACTTGAACACGAATTTCAAATAATCCCATCGTTCCCTCCAGATGCTTTAAATAACTTTCAGGAATTTGCTGTACTTCTTCAATCAAACGCAAAGTCCAGATGATTTTATCTTTTACTTTTTGACGCTGTTTCGAAAAAACTCCGGGAAATACTGTTTATAAATAGTTACAGTTCTATACTTAATAGTTCCATTCATAAACTTATACAAATATAAGTAAAGTTGCCCTAATGGGCAACTTTACTTGAGGGCTTTAATCTTTTTTGAATTAAAACACGTGTTTATTACTCCTACCTCGCTAACCACACATTATCTGCCTTATTCACATCCGGATCATAACCCGTTCCTAATACTATTTTTTGTACGGTTCTTTTTGCTTTAAAAGCGATTAGAATGTTTTTATTGCCGTTTCTCCAGCACTGAACACTTTGGTGTAATTTTTCAGTGGTGCCATCGTCATAGGTAATAAGCAAATCAATCGGTACTGGTTTGGTGCCAATGTTGGTAACAGTTACAGTGTATTGCTTTTTCAGGATGCTTACTTTACTTATAGCCTGGTCAGGTACGCCACTATCAAAAAACCAGCTTTTCCAAAACCAGTTCAAATTAATGCCCGAGCCGGTGTTTATACAATTAAAAAAGTCGTAAGGCATAGGGTGTTTGCCGTGCCATTGGGCTATATAATAATGCAATGCTTTGGTAAACAATTCATCGCCCAGCATATCCTTTACATAAAGGTAACCTAATGCAGGTTTTGGGTACGAGTTAATTTGATAGGCCATGCCATCCAGGTGTGTGCTTAAAGTAGCAATTGGTGCATCTTCTTCCTTGCCGGCGGTTTCTTCGTAATTATTTATAGCGTACAGATCGGTGATCTTCGGGTCAATGATCGAACTGATGGTCCATTCGCCAATGGTGGCCCAGCCTTCATCCATCCATGCGTATTTTGTTTCGTTTACACCCATATAAAAGGGGAACATGGAGTGAAATATTTCATGATCGGTAAGCTCTATATCATCGTCTGCTTTTTCGTAAGGGGCGTCATTAACCATCATAGGATATTCCATTTGGTCGAGGCCGTCAAAAACAGTTTCGTGCGGAAAAGGGTAGGGCCATTTGGGGAATTGGTAGCTCATGGCCTCAACGGTTTTGCGGGCGTAATTGATCACCTCAAAATAACTTTTATGATCAGGGTTAAAAACAGCATCAACCCGTGTGCGCCTGCCTGTTTTTGGATCGACAACCAGGCTGGTTGATTTCCATAAATAATGATTGCTGATAGCAAACGTCATATCGGTAACACTGTCGGCCTCAAACTTCCAGGTATCGGCGGTTTTATTTTGCGTGATGCCTCCTGTTTTAAGGTCGGCTTCCGTTATTATATTCGTTACCTTATCACTTACGGATGCATCGCTTAACCTTTTTGCAAATTTATCGGTGTAAACCTCATTTACATTTTTCAAATTGCCGGTTGCCCAAACTTCATAATCGCCAGGCACGGTGATCTCCGTATTAAAATGGCAAAAATCATTATAAAATTCCTGTACGCCCTGGTAATGGTGCGGGTTCCAGCCATCAATATCATCATACACGGCAATGCGGGGAAAGAAATATGCGATAAAGAAAGCTCCGCTGTCAACCTGGCCGGTACGTATGTGCGAGGTTTTATTTAAGGTGAATGAATAATTAATATCAAAATGTATAGTTTGCTTTGGCGCAAGTGCCGGAATTTTAACGGTCATGTTGGTACCATCAATTTCCCATTGCTTTTCGTCCTCATTTTGGTGATTGATGCTTAGCTGTTGTATTTGAACGCCATCACTTATATCCTCAGGCAAAACCGCCATATTCCTGATAGAGCCTTTTTTATATAAATTAGGATAAAGCCTGAAATCGATCTGCTTAAGCGTATCAGGGCTGTTATTGGTATAATCAATAGCAACGCTGCCGCTAAGATTGCGGCTTTGCGGATTGAAATTTATTTTAATGTTATAATCAGCGCTGTTTTGCCAATAGTTTTTTCCCGGAGCCCCGGTTATTGTACGTGTGCCTTTATTATAGGTAGCCTGTAAATTTACCGGCACAGGCAAAGTTATTTGAGCACAGCAATTAATACTTGCCAATAACAGCAGCAATAAGGTTAGTTTATAAATATTATTCATTTATTATTATTTAAGGGGTATTAAATTATTATTGTATAATGAAGCTTAAAAGCATCAACTTGTTTGCAATAAAAAGAACTATTATCGATATGAAAATATTTTAAATCCCAAATCAAGATTCCGAAATCCGAAATCAAAAAGCTACCATCCTCCTTTAAATCCTTCTCTTAAAGCTGCTTTATAATTTTCCAGATCGAACGAATACAAATACGGTGCCTTGTGCGCACCGCCTTTACGCGGCTGTTCCGACCGGTTTAATATACCAAAACCCAGCATACGCCGCTGAAAGTTTCGCCTGTCAAGCTTTTTATCCAGTATAGTTTCATAAAGTTTTTGCAGCTCGGGCATGGTAAATTCCTTTGGCATCAGGTTATAACCTATAGGCTGATAATTTAATTGCAGGCGCAGTGTATCCAGCGCTGTTTTCAATATCAGGGTATGATCCAGCCTTAGCTCTGGTACATCATTTAAATCGCACCAGGTGCAGGCAACCGAGAGCGGATCGGGATTAGGAATGGCATCGCTAAAATCAACAAGGGCATAATATCCTATCGTTAAAAACCGGTTATTGAACCAGTTTTGTTTTGCAGGTATCATATCCTTATACATTTCAAAATGCTCCTTTGATCGTTCAGGGTCGCCAAATACATGAAACTGCTGTAAAAATATTTCATCAAGCCCGGTACGTTCTTTCAATATCCGGTTTGCAGCCATTTCAATCGGCTCTTTCTTGCGTACAAAACCACCGGGCAGGTAACATTCACCTCCGTTTTTCATGGTGAGCACCAGCACTTTCAGCAATCCTTCATGAAAGCCAAATACCACGCAATCAATAGAAATATGGGCCAGATAGTTTTCGCGGGCGTTATCGCAGTATTCCTTAAGTTCTTTTTTGGTTAACATTTTTGCTATTCTACAAAAATACTTTGATTATTTAAATTATAATATTACAATTGTGTCAATAATACACTTTAAGTTTATAAGTGTAAACCAATTATTTAGAGAGAAAAAGAATCAGGAACCAAGATGCGGGAACCAAAATGCGGGAATCAAGACAGGTATTAAATTGCTTTGTCATCTTCTTGACTCTTGCTTCTTGGCTCTGATTCTAAATTTCCATCAATAACCTTAAAATGAAAAAATATTTTTCAATAGGCTTTGCTTTTAAAGCTACCCTATCCTTTATTTTAATCCTGTCGTTTTTTTCTGCCAAAGCGCAAACAAAAGCCGAAGAAGCAAAAATGAATGCTTTTGTTGCCAATTTAATGAGTAAAATGACGGTGGACGAAAAAATAGGCCAGCTTAACCTGGTAACTATGGGGCAGGCCATAACAGGTTCAGTCGTAAACAATGGCGTAGAGGCAAGAATAAAAAAAGGCGAGATAGGCGGTGTATTTGGCGTATACGGAACGGAGTCAGTTTCTAAAATACAGAATCTGGCTGTTAAAGAGTCACGTTTGCATATTCCATTAATTTTTGGTTTGGATGTGATACATGGTCATCGTACCATATTTCCTATACCACTGGGTATTTCGGCAACATGGGATATGGCCCTGATACAACAATCAGCCCGCATAGCTGCTAAAGAAGCAACTGCCGAGGGCCTTAACTGGGTATTTTCGCCAATGGTTGATATAGCCCGCGACCCACGCTGGGGAAGGATCTCCGAAGGTTCGGGCGAAGATCCGTGGTACGGCTCGCAGGTTGCAAAAGCAATGGTACGCGGTTACCAGGGCCATGACATGAAAAATGCCGATGCGGTAATGGCTTGTGTAAAACACTTTGCTTTATATGGCGCCGCTGAAGCCGGCCGCGAATATAATACGGTTGACATGAGCCTGATAAAAATGTACCAGGATTACCTGCCACCCTATAAGGCTGCGCTTGATGCAGGTGCAGGCAGCTTTATGAGCTCATTTAATACGATTAACGGTGTGCCCGCAACCGCTAATCAATGGCTGCTTACAGACTTATTGCGTAAACAATGGGGCTTTAAGGGTTTTGTTGTATCGGATTATACCTCATTAAACGAAGTAACTAACCACGGCCTTGGCGATTTGCAGCAAGTATCGCAGCTTGCCTTAAAAGCCGGGCTTGATATGGATATGGTTGGCGAAGGTTTTTTAACAACGCTAAAAAAATCATTAAAAGAAGGAAAGATCACTCAGCATGATATTGACCAGGCATGCCGCCGGGTGCTGGAGGCAAAGTACAAGCTTGGTCTGTTTGATAATCCAAACAAATCAATCAATCCTGAAAAGGAAAAAACTGACGTGATGACTGATGAACATCGCAAGTTTGCCAGGAAGATAGCTGAGCACTCATTTGTATTGTTAAAAAATCACGACCAAACATTGCCGCTTAAAAAATCAGGCGGTACCATTGCCCTGGTCGGCCCGTTGGCTGATAATCATTCGGAAATGCTGGGTACCTGGGTAATAGCCGGCGATCCTAATAAATCAGTAAGTGTAAGGGAAGGTATTAAAAATGTGGTTGGCGATAATGTAAATATATTATATGCCCGGGGATCGAACATTACGGACGATGCGCTTTTAGGTTTACGTGCATTTCCATTTGGCCAGGATCAGATGAAAGATAAACGCACACCGCAGGAAATGATTGATGAAGCTGTAGAAACAGCTAAAAAAGCTGATGTGGTTGTTGCGGTTGTTGGTGAATCGGCAAACATGTCGGGCGAGTCATCAAGCAGGTCCGACATCAGTATACCAAAAAGCCAGGAAGATTTGTTAAAGGCGCTTTCAAAAACAGGTAAGCCTTTAGTTATTGTATTATTTAACGGCAGGCCGCTTACTTTAACCTGGGAAGATGAAAATGCAAGCGCCATATTAAATGCATGGGCGCCAGGTACCGAAGCAGGTAATGCTATTGCCGATGTGCTTTTTGGCAACTATAACCCTGCCGGTAAAATAACCGCCACCTTTCCGCGCAGTGTAGGGCAGATACCTATATATTATAGTCACAAAAATACAGGCAGGCCGTTTGATGGTAAAGGGCCCGCCAAGTTCAAGTCAGATTACCTTGATATTTCAAATGATCCGCTTTATCCTTTTGGATACGGGTTAAGCTACACTACGTTTAGCTATAGTAGTGTTAATTTAAATAAAACCAACCTTAAAGGCAATGAAACGCTTACCGCAACCGTTACAGTAAGCAATACCGGCAAATACGCCGGCGAAGAAGTGGTGCAATTATATGTAGGCGACCCGGTGGCAAGCATCAGCCGCTCGGTTAAAGAGCTAAAAGGTTTCCAAAAAATAATGCTGCAGCCCGGCGAAAGTAAAGATGTATCATTTAATATAACCACCGCCGACCTTAAATTTTACAACAACCAATTAGTTTATGATTGGGAACCCGGAAAGTTTGTTGTAGAGATAGGCACCAATTCAAGCGATACGCATGCTGCATCGGTGCAATGGAGTAAATAAAATTGTATTAAAATTATATTAAGAAAATGCCCGGGCCAAAAACCGGGCATTTTTTTTGCGTTTATTATTTCCAGGCAGTCATCGTATCCGCCTTTAAATAAGTGTTTAAACCTTTATTATCAAGTACAGGCCTTCTTTCATTTGAGCGTTATATTACTTTTTCATCAATAAGTGATGAAATTTTAACCCTATGCTTTATTGTAATAAAGGGCTCTGTAAACGTTAATAGTAAATAAAAACTGAAGGCATAAATCCCATTTTAATCGCTAATTGGGGCCTAAAGTTGGTTTTAGTTAACTTATTGGCTTATATAACAGCAATATTACATTTCTATTTTTTTAATTATTTATTAGTTTTATTGATAATTCGTTAACATTAATATAACAAATTATAATTTTTAATACCGTTAAATGCATTTAAATAATTAATTTGTAATTCTTATATTCTTACTTGTGTAAACAGTACACACTTTTTACATTAGTATCAATGCCAATGTGATTCTTTGTGTCAGCAAAGAATTGTGAATAACCTGATATTATTATAACATTTTATTAAACAGACGTCCCATGTTTTGGGATGGTCGGGGAAATAGGGTAGCGATAAGTTTTTAAATTTATTTACTATAAATTACATGATAAAACGTTTACATTTTTTCTTTTACAAACTTTTCCTGCAAGGCCCATTTTATCCGGGCTACTCCCCAATTGTTTTGACCGCGGTCAATTACGGCCCTCAATATAATATCCAAGTAACTAATAAGCTTAAATCAAATAAATTAATCAACTAAATCTCAATCTCATGTTTAAAAGTTTACTCCTAAAAGGAAGAACACTGTGTTTGCTGTTATGCTGCATGGTTTCTTCATTGGTAGTTACAGCCCAAACAAAACACACAGGTAAGGTTATCGGCAGCGATGACGGTCTACCTGTAGTTGGTGCGTCCGTAAGGATCAAGGGCACCAACACCGGCGCTGTAACAGATGTTAATGGTGACTTTAATCTTAGCTTAAGCGCAGGTAATGTGCTTGTGGTAAGTTATATTGGTTACCAGACGCTAGAAGTCACTGTGAACGGCACCCAGTTTGTCACAGTTTCACTTCACCCTTCCAACAATTCTTTAAATGAGGTTGTTGTAACAGGTTACACCACTCAACGGAAAAAAGACATCTCCGGTTCGGTAGCAACGGTGAACATCAGCGATGCCACCAAGGTGCCTTCAAGCAGTTCTGAACAATTACTGCAAGGACAGGCTTCGGGTGTTACCGTAATGAACAATGGTGCTCCCGGTGCTGCAAGTACTGTGTTTATCCGTGGTATTGCCAACTTTGGTAATACAACTCCTTTGTATGTTATTGATGGTGTTCAAACCAATAGCATGTCAAATGTTAACCCTTCTGATATCGAAAGTATCAGCGTGCTAAAGGATGCGGGTGCTGCAGCTATTTACGGTGTATCCGGCGGTAACGGTGTAATCGTAATTACCACTAAAAAAGGTAAAAGCGGTAAATCAACTATCAGCTATGATGGCTATTACAGCGTAAACCAGCCAATTGGCGGTAACGTTTGGAATTTGATGAATCCGGTAATGCAATCAAAACTTGCTTACCTGGCTAATGATCCAAGCGCTTCTACTGTATACGCCGGCCCTGGCGTATTATACACTTATGGTTACCACGGTGCTAACGCACCTGCCGGTGCCGGTGCCGCTTTTGGTACTGCTGGTGTTACAAACGACCCTTCTATCGTAAATTATTATCATTTTGACGCAGGTACTCCTGCTAACGATTTCCTGGTAGAAAAATTTAATCAGTCAGGTACTGATTGGTTCCATACCATATTTAAAGCTGCTCCTGAGCAAAATCACAACATTACTGCAAGCGGCGGTAGCGATAAAAACACTTATTTATTCTCAGTAAACTACCTTAATGATGAAGGTACGTTGATTGACGATTATGCAAAAAGGTACTCAGCCCGTATAAACACAAATTTTAATATCAGTGATCATATACGTATAGGCGAAACAGGTTATGTTTATTACCTTGAACAAAGAGGCGGCGGCGGCTCAAACCAGCAGGAAGGCGGCCCTGTATCTTATACTTATCGTGAAATGCCTATTATCCCTGTGTTCGACGTAGGGGGTAACTACGGTGGTAACTACGAAGTACCGGGATCTGAGCCATTTGGTAATGGTAGTAACCCTGCATTTCAACAGAATAACACCATAAATAATTTCTACAGAAACTGGAACATCCAGGGTAGTATGTTTGCTGAAGCTGATATTTCCAAGCACTTTACAATACGTACTGTTTTTGGCGGTAATGTGGATAATTATTATGCTAATGCAATAGGTGCAACAGAGTATGAAGCTTATGAAAGCCATACCAACCCTAATACAGCATCTGAAGAAGCAAATTATACCTTTAACTATAACTGGACCAATAGTGTTCAATACCATCAAACAATTGGTAAACACAACATCCAGGTATTTGCAGGTTTTGAAACAAAAGAACAAGGTGGACGGGATGTTCAGGATGCAAGCAGTACTTACTTCTCTCTTGACCCTCAATACCTTGTAGTGCAAGATGGTACCACTACTCCAACGCTTGGTAACTATCTTGACCAGCCAACTAATACTGAATCAGTATTCGGCCGTTTAGATTATACCTATAATGACAGGTACATCTTAGGTGCTACTGTACGTCGTGACGGATATTCTGACTTTTTTCCAGGCAGACAATGGGGTACCTTCCCTTCAGTATCATTGGCATGGCGCATATCTCAGGAAGATTTCCTGAAAGGGGTTAGCTGGATAAATGATTTGAAAATTCGCGGTAGTTATGGTGAAGCCGGTAACAACGGTAACATCAATGGTTCTAACGCTTACACTACTTATGATTCTGGTAACGGAGCATCAAATTATGGTATTAGCGGGGCTAATTCACTTACTCAAGGATTTTACGCTAAAACCTATGGTAACGAAAATACAACCTGGGAAACAGACAAGATCTTTAACGTAGGTTTTGATGCCAGCTTATTTAATAATCATTTTGATTTAACCGCTGAGTACTACAAGAAACAAAGCGACGGCTTATTGTTTGCATTGCAGCTTCCGGCAACAGTTGGTGGTGCTAATCCTCCAAGCACAAACATTGGTGCTGTGCAAAACTCGGGTGTTGATATATCTGCCACTTACCATGGTAGAATAAGCCAGGACTTTACCTTTAACATTAACGGTACATTAACAACTTATAAAAGCTTAATTACCAGTTTGCCAGGTGGTCCGTTTGAAGTAGCAAGCAGTGCACGTGATAATAACATAGTAAAAGAAATAGTTGGCCAGCCAATAGGCGAGTTTTATGGATACCAGATAACAGGTATTTATCAAAACACTGCTGCTGCTGCTCAAAAGCCAACTTATCCGGGTGCTGAAGCTGGTTCATTTATTTACAAAGACAATGACGGCGACGGAGCAATTACACCTACAGACCGTGCTGCTATAGGTAATCCAAACCCTGACTTTACTTATGGTTTAAACCTGAATGCCAACTACAAAAGATGGGATTTTACAATGGTACTATACGGATCATACGGTAATAAAGATTTTAACTGGACCAAGTTCTATACAGATTTTTACAATCCTTTCCCTGGTGGAAAGAGCATACCGCTGTATGAAAACTCAGCCATTGTTACCAACGGTGTAGTAACAGGAACAGAAGCACATCCTGGCGATCCTGCTGCAGCTACTTTACCTGTTGCCAGCATTAACCAGGCTTTAGGTTCAAGTACTGTAAGCTCTTACTATGTTGAAAGCGGTTCATTCTTAAAATGTCGTGTGTTACAGGTAGGATATACTTTTGACCCTACTATATTAAAACGTATTGGTTTTGATAAGCTGCATATTTATGCACAGGCAACAAACTTATTTACTATTACCAAATACGATGGTTTGGATCCTGAGTTAGCTCCACCACAGGGTAATAATGGTATAAGTGGCGGAAATGCAAGTGCTGCTTTTGGTATTGATTATGGAGCTTATCCATCTAATCAAAGGCAATACATATTAGGTGTTAACCTAACATTTTAATGATTAAATATTAATATTAAAAAACTATAGAGTTATGAAAAAATCTTATTGTAAATTCATTGCCCTGGGTTCGCTGGTCATTCTTACATTAACGTATTCTTGTAAGAAGTTCCTTGATAAGGAACCAGTGCAGGCGCTAAGTGGTGCAACCCTTGCCAATAAGGCAGGTTTGGACGGCTTACTTATCGGAGCATATTCCATGCTTGATGGCTATACAAATGCCTCAATTGATGACGGACAGGGCCTTACCCAGTGGGAAACATCTATTGATAACTGGAGTTTTTCAGGTTTAGCCTCTGACGATGCCTACAAGGGATCAACTACAGGTGACCAGGGACCTGATCTTCCTCAGATCGAAAACCACACTGTTTCAACAAACAATGCTTATGTTTATCAAAAATGGATGGCATTTTATGATGCTGTTCAACGTGCGAATGACGTAATCAGGGAAGTTCCTTTAATTACTGATGGTTCGGTAACACCAGCATATGGTGCTGAAGCTATTGCCGAAGCCAAATTTTTACGCGGTGTTTTCCATTTTGAGCTTGCTAAAATCTGGAAAAATGTACCTTATGTTGACGAAACTATTACTTATACCGCAGGTAATTACAATGTACCTAATCCAGGTCCAATCTGGGATAAAATAGAAGCTGACTTTACAGCATCTATGGGTACTGGTGGTTTGCCTAAAGGAGCTGCTGCACAGGCTGGTCGTGCTAATTGGTATGCTGCTGAAGCATTTTTAGCAAAAACCTACATGTATGAGCAAAAATATGCTGCTGCTTTACCGCTTTTAACTGATTTGGTTACTAATGGTAAAACTGCAAGCGGTGCTCCATATGCTTTAGGCCCTTACGAAAACAATTTTAATGCCGGTACCAAAAACGGTCCAGAGTCGGTATTTGCTGCTCAAATGACAACCAATGATGGTTCAAATGGTCAAAATGACGGTGGTGCTGATGGTTTAAATACTCCCGGTGGTAGCCCTCAAACTACTTGCTGCGGTTTTAACCAACCATCATATAACCTGGCTAACTCGTTTAAAACAGTTAATGGCTTACCTATGAATGGTACTTCTACTGTTTCTGTTGCTTCTTTTAATAGCGATGGAACAAGTACAACTACCAGTAGCGCTACTATACCTAATTTTGATGTTACAAACCTTGCAAATGATCATGGCCTTACCGCAGCCCAGGCATTTACGCCAACAACGGAAGCTGTTGACCCACGCTTAGACTGGACAGTAGGCCGCAGAGGCATTCCATACCTGGATTGGGGAATTTGCGGTGGTGAAACATGGACACGTGGTGACCTTTGCCCTTATAACCCTATTAAAGGATTGTTTTATGCAGCTGCAGTAAAAACCACTGCAGATAGCTATGCAGGTTGGGCCGCAAACCAGGGAACAGCTGTTAACTATAATATAATCAGGTTCTCTGAAATAATATTATGGCGTGCTGAATGTTATGCCGATGCCGGTAATTTCGCATCTGCTGAGCAGGATGTTAACATGGTTAGAAACCGTATGGCTCAGCATCCTGAATATTGGGTTCATACTTATGCTGATAATAGCAACCCTCAGGGTGGCTATACCAGTACACCAGCTGCTAACTATCAAATAAGCCCATATAGCGGACAGTTTTCTGCAATGACCAAGGCTCAGGTTCAAGCTGCTATTTCTCTTGAAGAAGAGTTAGAATTCGGCATGGAAGGACATCGTTTCTTCGATCTTGCCCGTAAAGATGGTGTATATGTAGGCGCTGCAGGTGGTGCAATGGCAAATACATTAAACAACTATATTAAAGCTGATACCCGTATATCTAACCCTGTGTTAAACGGTCATACCTTTACTCAAGGTAGAGATGAGATATATCCGATACCATTGAATGAAATTACCTTATCACAAGGTAAATTAAAGCAAAATCCTTTATATCCGTGATCAATCACGTAGTTTAAAAAAAGAGGTGGTGATATTTATCACCACCTCTTTTTTTTTATAATTTAGCGTAGCTATTGTATTAAACCATTGTGTATGCCGGCAGGCAAATAAAACCCGGGTGAGCAAGTCTCATCCACGGCTTGACGTTAAAAAATATTTCTTAAATGAAACGCATTCAATATATTCTATATTTTTTTATACCTGTTTTATTAATCTCCTGCAAAAAGGCAACACTGTTTGAACAAGTTTCATCCTCCCACTCCGGAATTCATTTTAATAACCAGATCATTGAAAATGATAGCATAAATCCTTTTGACAAGCTTAATGTATATAACGGCGGAGGGATAGGTATAGGCGACTTTAACAATGATGGTTTACAGGATATTTATTTTGCCGGTAACCAGGTTCCGAACAGGCTATATCTTAACAAAGGTAACATGCAGTTTGAGGATGTTACCAAAGAAGCAGGTGTAGGTGGTTTAGGCGGGTGGGGCAGAGGTGTGGCCGTTATTGACATTAACAACGATGGATTAATGGATATTTATGTGTGTAACACTTTATTAAATGATTCTGTTAAAAGGCGTAACCTGTTGTACATTAACCAGGGACCCGATAAGAATGGGGTGCCGCATTTTAAAGAAATGGCCAAAGAGTATGGATTGGATATTAATGTGCATTCAACCATGGCATCATTTTTTGATTATGATAACGATGGCGATCTGGATATGTATCTTACTGTTAATGAAGCATTGCAGAATGATAACCCTACTACATTTAAACCAATCATTACTGATGGCTCGCATCGCAGCACAGGAAGGCTGTATCGCAATGACTGGGACCCGGTTTTAAAACACCCCGTATTTCATGATGTTTCAAAACAAGCCGGGATCCAGATAATGGGATACGGACATGCTGCAAGTATTGTGGATATTAACCGCGACGGATGGAAGGATATTTATGTAACCAATGATTTTTTAAGCAATGATATTTTATATATCAATAATCATGATGGGACATTTACCGACAGGTCGAAAGAATACTTTAAACATACTTCATCAACAGCAATGGGGCAGGATATTGAAGATATAAATAATGATGGGCTTGCTGATGTTTTTGCTTTGGATATGAATCCGGAAGACAATTACCGGAAAAAAATGATGATGAGCTCCAACAGTTATCAGATGTTTCAAAACTTTGATCGTTACGGATACCAATATCAGTATGTACATAATACATTACAGCTTAATCAAGGCCCGCGGTTAGGGCAAAATGACTCGATAGGCGCTCCCGCATTTAGCGAAATAGGTTTTTTAAGTAATACATCACAAACAGACTGGAGCTGGTGCCCCTTGATTACCGATTTTGATAATGACGGTTTCAGGGATCTGTATGTAACCAATGGATATCCGAGGGATGTTACCGATCACGATTTTACAACGTTCAGGGCTCAGGCTTATTTAACGGCATCGAAAACTCAGATAATGGAACAAATACCACAGGTTAAAATACCTAATTATGCTTTTAAAAACGGGGGGAGTCTTCAGTTTGAAGATGTAACTAAAAGCTGGGGTTTAAGTATTCCAACGTTTTCAACCGGGGCCGCGTATGTTGACCTGGATAATGACGGTGATATGGATTTGGTAGTTAACAATATTGATGATGAGGCGCTGATCTTTAAAAATACTGCAAGAGAAAAAGATAAAAACAATAGCCATTATTTGCAAATACAGTTTAGCGGCGGCCCTTTAAACAGGAACGGAATAGGGGCCTGGGCTGATATTTACTATGACCATGGCAAACACCAGGTATATGAAAATACACCTTACAGGGGCTACTTATCTACCATACAAAATATAGCTCATTTTGGCCTGGGCAAAATTACATCGCTCGATTCGGTAGTGATCAAATGGCAAAATGGTAAAAAACAAACGCTGCAAAAGGTGAAAGCCGACCAGGTGCTTAAGGTATCAGAAGCAAATGCTCACGATCCTTATTCATTTAAGCAGCCTGCAATTGATAACCAATCATTGTTTCGCGAAATAACCAGGTCTGTTGGTGTTAATTACAAACACAAGGAGGACGATTTTGCTGATTTTAATATACAAAAACTTTTGCCGCATAAATTGTCGCAATACTCACCTGCAATAGCAGTGGGCGATGTTGATGGCAATGGTTATGACGATATGGTAGTTGGCGGTACATCAAAATATCCGGCCCAGCTGCTGTTACAGCAGCCTGATGGTAAGTTTATTCAAAGAGACCTGTTGCCAAAAGGGCAAAATAATGCCAATGAACATTGCAAAGACGAAGGATTGCTGTTATTTGATGCTAACGGGGATGGAAAGCTTGATTTATATGTAGCCAGCGGCGGGTACGAGGAGCAACCGGGAGCTCCAGTGTATCAGGATAGAATTTATATTAATGATGGGAAAGGTAATTTTACAGAAGCAAAGGATGCTTTACCTAAAAACTTTACCAGTAAATTGTGTGTAAAAGCTGTTGATTATAATAAGGATGGAAAGCTTGACTTGTTTGTGTCGGGCCGTGTTGAACCATGGAGCTATCCTAAACCTGTTTCGAGTTTTATTTTACGTAATGACAGTAAAGACGGGCATATAAAGTTTACAGATGTGACACCGGCAGTGGCAAAGGATTTGAAAAATATAGGATTGGTTTGTGATGCCATTTTTACTGATTTTGATAATGACGGCTGGCCGGATCTGATACTTACAGGAGAATGGATGCCGGTAACATTTTTAAAGAATGATCACGGCGTATTTAAAAACGTAACGGCCGGTACAGGTATTGAAGATAAATTTGGATGGTGGAATACGATTGCTGCCGGCGATTTTGAGCACAACGGTAAAGTTGATTATATAGTTGGCAATACAGGCTTAAATACTTTTTACAAAGCCACTGATAAATACCCGGTTTATATTACCGCAAAAGACTTTGACAATAATGGCAGCTATGATGCTTTCCCTTCGGTGTTTTTGAAGGATAAGGATGGTGTGCTGCAGGAGTTTCCGGCTCAGGGCCGTGATGATATTATTAAGCAAATGATTGGGATGCGGGTTAAATTTCAGAATTATAAATCATTCGCCGTAGCCACAATGGATTCGGTAATTACACCTGCAATGCGTAAAGGAGCTGTAAGGCTAAAAGCCAATATGCTGCAATCATGCTATCTGCGGAATAATGGAAACGGGAAATTTACCATGATACCTTTACCTGTTGAAGCACAGATCTCACAGCTTGATGGAATTGTAGTAGATGATTTTGATGGCGATGGAAATTTGGATGTAGCAATTAGCGGCAATGATTATGGAACGGATGTTACAACCGGAAGATATGATGCATTTAACGGGCTAATGCTTAAAGGAGATGGGAATGGTAATTTTAAGCCGCTTACTATTCAGCAAAGCGGTATTTATATCCCCGGCGATGGCAAAGCATTGGTAAAATTAAAAGGAGCCAAGGGCAATTATTTACTTGCCGCCAGTCAGAACAGAGATGTGATGAAAATATTTGAATTGAAGCGCGCAGTACAAACAGTTAAGCTGCAGCCCTTAGATATGTATGCTATTATCAAATACAAAAATGGAAAGATAAGCAGGCAGGAGTTTTATAATGGCACCTCCTTTCTTTCACAATCAGGAAGATTCTTTAATGTTGATAAATCGATGGAATCAGTTAAAATAACAGATTCTTATGGGCATGTAAGAGATATTTCACTCAATTAAGATATTGTTATATGAAATTCTTTAAAATATTAGCTGTTCTTATTAGTCTGTCTCTTTTAACTGGCTGTGCTAAAAAGCAAAAGTCTGCATTATTGAATGATGCCGATGTATTACATCAAAATGAGGATCAACTTACGCAAGTAATTATTTACGATGTATTTACACCTCCTGTTGCAGCACGGATATATGGATACACCGCGCTTGCCTCATATGAGGCGATGCGCTATATTGACTCTAAATACAATTCAATCATTACCCAGTTAAAAGGATTTGACAAACCACCTGAACCACAAAAAGGTAAAAAATATAATTTTGCATTAGCTGCAACTAAAGCTTTTTTTACAGTAGCGCATAAAGTAACCTTTTCGATTGATACCCTTAAAAAATACGAAAGCAAGGTTTATGCCATGTATAAAGACAATCTTGATGATTCAACTTACGCACGGTCAATGGATTTTGGCGAGCAGGTAGGTAAGGTGATTTTGAAGAGAGCGGCTTTTGATAATTATCCGCAAACCCGTGGAAAGCCCAAATACCTGGGCGAAGATAGCCCGGCCAAATGGCGCCCAACTCCACCCGATTATATGGACGGAGTTGAATTTTGCTGGGGAACCATCAAAGTATTTGCTATAGATTCGTCCGCACAGTTTTCACCACCACCGCCCCCTGTATATAGCGAAGATAAAAATAGCGCATTCGTTAAACAGTATATGGAGGTTTACAACAAAAATAAAAGCCTGACCAAAGAAGAAAAGGAAATAGCCAGGTTTTGGGACGATAATCCTTTTGTAATTGAGCATAATGGGCACCTGATGTTTGCCGACAAGAAAATAACCCCAGGCGGCCATTGGATAGGCATAACAGCTATTGCCTGTAAACAGCAGCATGTTAATGCAGTTAAAACAGCACAGGCGTATGCGCTTAGCTCAATTGCGCTTTATGATGCCTTTATTTGCTGCTGGGAAGTGAAATACAAATACAGCTACGCCAGGCCGGTTACCAACATAAACGAAAAAGTTGACCATAACTGGTTGCCTTTGCTTCAAACTCCCCCATTCCCTGAGTATACGGCTGGCCATTCAACCATAAGTGCAGCAGCAGCAACCGTGCTTACCCATTTATTTGGAGATAACTTTGCATTTCAGGATACAAGCGATGTGCGTTATATAGGGATGCAACGTCATTTCAATTCTTTTATACAAGCATCGGATGAGACCGCAAGGAGCAGATTTTATGGGGGAATACATTACCTTAACAGTTCACTTGTGGGTGCCGCTCAAGGCAAACAAATAGGGAATTTTATCTGGAACAAATTGAAATTAACCAACTAATTGAATATTAATTAACTATGAATTTTAAAAAGACTTATTTATTTACATCCTACCTGTTGATATTGATAGGCTTACTATCTGCTGGTGTGTTAGTTAATGGCTGTAAAAGGAAAAGTGTAGCAACTGCCTATAAGCTAACCGGAGATAGCGTACTTGATGGAAAAAATCTGGTTCAAATAAATTGTACAAAGTGCCATGCTTTAGTGCCGGTTAATGCACTTGACAAAAATGTTTGGATGCATCATACGCTGCCTGCAATGGCTCATTATCTTGGTTTATCAACATATGGCGAAGGGTACTTTAAAAGCGATAAAGATACAGGGGGCCTGTCGATGGTTGAATGGGAGTCGATAGAGACTTATTATCAGAAAATGGCTCCTGATACATTACATCCGGCAAAAGGGCCTGTTCCACTGCTTAATGATTGGGCCGGGTTTAAATTAAAAACCCCTGAGCCAGTTAAGCATTATACGTATACAACACTGGCAACTTTCAACCCTTATAACCATAAAATATATACTTCTGATAACGTTTTTCAGCAGCTGACACAATGGGACAGTAATTTAAAACTACAGGCATCAACAATTTTACCCTCAACAGCAGTAAATGCTGTATTTTTTAAAGATGCTGCAGGAGCTGACCAGGGCATATTGTCGTGCATAGGTAAAATTGAACCCAATGATTTCCCTATCGGAAAAGTGATAAATATTAACCTGGATGCACAAAATGGAATAAAAAATCAAGCCATTGCGGCAGATATCCTGGCTAGGCCCGTTCAAACAATAACCCAGGACTTTAATAAGGATGGTTTAACCGATATGGTGATTTTGGCAGAGGGAAAACTGAAAGGGGGGGTGTATTTATATAAACAAAACTCCGATCATACTTTTACACAAACAAACATATCAAGTAAACCAGGCGCTGTACAGGTCGTAGCCGGTGATTTTAATAATGATGGATGGCAGGATCTGATGGTGCTGTTTGGTAGTGGTGATGAAGGTTTATGGCTATATTTAAATGATCATAAGGGTGGTTTTACAGCAAAAAACCTGTTGCGTTTTCCACCGGTATATGGGTCAACAAGTTTTCAACTGGCTGATTTAGATCATGATGGAAAATTAGATTTGATATATACCTGTGGCTATAACTATCGCGATTCGCGGATATTAAAACCTTATCATGGTTTGTATCTGTTTAAAAATATTGGCGACTGGAATTTTAAACAACAATGGTTTTACCCCATTAATGGTTGTACAAAAGCTATCGCTGCTGATTTTGACGGAGATGGAGACCTGGATATTGCAACAAGCGCCTTTTTTGCGGATATGCAAAATAATCCTGCTGAAAGCTTTGTGTATTTTGAACAGATAAGTCCGTTTAATTTTAAGGCACATGCTATTCCTATCAGTAAATACGGCAGATGGATGACCATGGAAGTGGCTGACTATAATGGCGATGGTAAGCCAGATATCATATTAGGCAATTACTCAACAGGCTTTTTATTTCAAATAGGTTTTAACCCGTTTTGGAGCCAATATTTACCATTTGTTGTGTTAGAGAATAACTTTAAAAAGTAATTTATTTAACGTGATAAATAGCTGTAAGAATCATAAAATAAATTCGCCTGATGGTAATGAGTATTGTAATGATAGCATAGTTTCATAAAACTTACGCCAATGAAAATTGTAAATATTAAAAAAGGGTATTCAGGTAAAATAAGTTTAATTTGCTTTACGGCTCTTACAGTTTGTTTTATTACATCCTGTCACAGATCATCTCATCAGGAAATGATTCACTTACTTGAAGAAATAGGTAAAAGGAATCACAACCCTTCAAATACGTTTAGCCCTGAAGCCGAAATGGCTTCGGTAGATTCTCAGCTTAAGATCCATCCTGGTCAGCAAAACAATAAATTACTCTCGATAAAAGGAATAGTTGCGCTTAAACTGGGTCACGAACAGGAAGCGGTGTCTGTATATGAAAAAATGCTGAAACAGGCAGATCCTTCATCAAGGAAAGACATTTTGCCAGATATGGGTATTGCTTATATGCGCTTAGGCGAGCGTAATAATTGTATGCTTAATCATACGGGTTCATCCTGCATATTCCCGATAAAAGATGATGGTGTTCATAAGCTGCAAACAGGTTCAAGAAAAGCTATCGAAACATACGAAGAGCTTTTGAAAGATAAGCCTGATGACCTGGCATCAAGATGGTTGCTCAATATTGCTTATATGACATTGGGCGGATATCCTCAAAAAGTACCTGCGCAATTTTTAATTCCTGGTTTAGATGCCGATACCGCCAGCAAAGTGAAACCTTTTAAAGATATAGCAGCCGGCTTAGGGTTAAACACTACCGGACAGGCTGGTGGGGTTATTGTTGATGATTTTAATAACGATGGTTACATGGATATTGTAACCTCGGGATGGGGTGACGGGGATGCTATGCACTATTTTCAGAATAATAAGGATGGTACTTTTAGCGACCTTACGGAACAAAGCGGATTACAAGGAATAACCGGGGGATTAAATATCCAACAAACCGATTACAATAATGATGGTAACATCGATATTTTTGTAGCAAGAGGCGCCTGGCATATTAACGGATTTGGAAATCAGCCCAGCTCGCTTTTACGGAATAACGGTGATGGCACCTTCACTGATGTAACTACAACCAGCGGCTTACTTTATTTTGAGCCTACGCAAGCAACGGTATGGGCCGATTTTAATAACGATGGATGGCTCGATCTGTTTGTTGGTGCCGAGAGCCCGACAAATATGATGGATAAAGGCGGGGTACACCCTTGCGCCTTATATATTAATAACCACGATGGTACTTTTACCAATGTAGCGGCCAAAGCGCATTGCGAAATTACAGCTTATATAAAGGGCGTAACCTCTGCCGATTATAATAATGACGGTTGGCCCGATATATTCATATCAACTATGTACGGAAAAAGATACTTGCTAAAAAACAAAGGTATACCTGGCGCCATACCTGATTTTGAAGATGTTACCGAAAAAGCCGGTGTTGATAATCATGAGAGCACATTCACTACCTGGTTTTATGATTATAATAATGACGGCTGGCCCGATATAATGGTGGCTGACTATAATTATGGAAAAAACCTGGCCTATTATGCTGCCGCAGCTGCATTAGGTAAGCCCATACCCAACGCCGGTAATATATTTTTATACAAGAACAATCATGACGGTACTTTTACCGATGTAACCAAAGAAACCGGGCTTGATAAAGTGGTTTACAGCATGGGTGCCAATTTTGGCGATATCGATAATGACGGATATCCGGATATGTATTTTGGTACAGGCAACCCTGATTTTAAATCGCTGGTACCCAATAAATTATTTAAGAATATAGGGGGAAAGAAATTTGCTGATGTTACCACCTCATCGCGGATAGGCAATTTGCAAAAAGGGCATGGCGTTGCATTTGCCGATTTTAGAAATACCGGAATACAGGATATTTTTATTGTAGTGGGAGGAGCCTTTAAAGGCGACTCATACACCAGCTCATTATATATGAACCCGGGGCAAAGCAATAATAACTGGATAAGTTTAAAGTTACAGGGAGTAAAGGCAAACAGGGCAGCTATAGGTAGCCGTATTAAGGTAACCTTTGCCGAAAACGGCGTGAAAAGGAGTGTTTACAAGGATGTAACTTCAGGGAGTAGTTTTGGGTCTGCGCCCTTACAACAGGAAATTGGAATAGGGCAGGCAAAATTAATTGATGAAATTGAAATAAAATGGGCTGGTAGTCAAACTGATCAACGGTTTACAAATATCATCCCTAACCAGTTTTTACACATAACAGAAGGAAACCCTCATGCTGAAGTGATCCATCTCAAAAAGCTTAATTATAAACTAAAATCGCAGTCAACCGGAATGAATATGGCATCAATGCAGTAAAATAAAATTGATTGCCGGTTTTGAACTGTTTTTATGTGTTTGGCCTGGCTGATATTTGCAAAGTCAAAGAAACAAAACAAATAATCATTACCTTGAACCACGAATTATTGAAACCCAAAGAAGATTGACCACGAAGGCTTGTAACTATGATGTGTCAGGAGCAGGCTCATTTAAAGATCTGCGTTTGAAAGAGTCGTTGCAAAAACACAAATTATACTAATGTTTAAATATTATAAACTAACGGCTAACCGGTTATATTTAATAATAATTTTAATTTTTACATCCTCAGTTATTGCTTTTAATAGCTGTAATAATAATGCACCGCCCACTATTAAAGCTCAAATGGTTGAAGGTAAGGTGCTTGCAAAAAAATATTGCATCACTTGTCATCAACTACCTGATCCTGCTTTAATTGATCGCAAAAGCTGGGAAGAAGGAGTATTGCCTGCTATGGGCAAAAACCTAGGTATAAACTCATTAATGGGGCAGTACTATCCTGGTAAAGGCTCGGCAATGAGTATAAGTGACTGGCAAAAAATAGTACTTTATTATAAAAACACTGCACCTGTAGCGCTAATAATTCCTAAACCTGCTGTTGAACCCTTAAAAGATTGGGCAATTTTTAGCCTTCAAAGACCCAAAAATGTAAACCAGGCTGTAAAAGCAATGACGACTGTAGTTTCATTTAATCCTTTTAACCATCAGTTGTATACAGGGGATGCCGCCTACAACCTCTATAAGTGGGATGCTGGTTTAAATTCAACACTGATACATCATTTTGATTCGCCGATAACTGGCGCAGATTTTTATAAAGCGCCTGATGGTTCAAATACGGCGATAATTACTTGTATTGGCGATTTGCCACCAACAAATTTATACAGGGGTAAGGTATATCAGTTAAATCTTGATGTTCAAAACAACAAGCCTGACACAATAGCCGGTAAGCTTCCGCGGCCGGTACAAACGGTAGCAGCTGATTTTAATAAGGACGGATTAATGGATTATGTGGTGTGTGGATTTGGGCACGATAGCGGAGGATTATATTTATTACAGCAACAGGCGGGACATAAATTTAAGAAGACGACAATAAGAGATGTTCCCGGCGGCGAACAACTGATAACCGGCGACTTTAACAATGATGGCTGGCCCGATGTAATGTGCCTTTTTGCACAGGCTGATGAAGGAATTTGGATGTTTTTAAACGACCATAAAGGGGGCTTTATTACGCAAAACATAATGCATTTCCCTGCCGTTTATGGCTCGGCCAGTTTTCAGCTGGTTGATTTTAATCACGATGGCAGGCCAGATATACTATATACCTGCGGCGATAACAGCGATTTTTCACAGGTATTAAAGCCCTATCATGGTGTTTATATTTTTACAAACCAGGGTAACTGGAAATTTAAACAAACCTATTTTTATCATATTGATGGCTGCACAAAAGCTATTGCCGACGATTTTGCACATGATGGTAAATTTAGTATTGCCGCGATTGCTTTTTTTACCGATTTTAAATACCATCCCCAGGAGTCTTTTACCTATCTTGAACAAACAGGCCTTAACCAGTACAGAGCTCATGAAATACCGGTTGATAATTATGGGCGCTGGATTAGCATGCAGGTAGCGGATATTGATCAGGATGGCTATGACGATGTTATTTTGGGAAATTTTTCAATAGGTGGCCGTGGCTTGCTTAATCAAAAAGATTTTACGCCGCAATGGGATAAACACGAGCCTGTTATTATACTGAAAAACATTGCCGGACAAAAGCATAAATAAATACAATTTACTTTTAACTTTAGTTAGGTAGATTTACCCCTATAAGTATACTGATGAATATGTTGCAGGTGCTATAAAAAACTTGCCACAGCTTGATTTCATCCTTTTTTAAATTAAATATTATGATAAAAAAATTAATTTATCCGGTTGCATTATGTCTCCTGGTTAATGGTCTGTTGCCATCTGTTTCATTTGCACAAGTAAAGCAGGTTAAGCTAACAAATTTCGATCTGCAATCATCAGCGTTGATCAATGCTGAAGGAAGTGAGCTATCAACCATTCAATATCATTCACCAGTATATTGGTTTCCGGTTAAAGTGCCTTCTACCGTACTTACAGGCTTGGTTGCTAATCATATTTACCCCGATCCTTACCTGGGGCTGAACAATATGCTTATCCCTGATGCTTCCGATCAGTTTAATAAACAATATAACCTGGAACAATACAGTTTTTTGCCAAACGACCCAAATCCATGGAAAAAGCCTTACTGGTACCGTACAACTTTTAATGTGCCAGCCGGCGAAAAAGGGCGTCATTTTCAATTGATATTTAAGGGGATAAACTACCGGGCGGCGGTGTGGGTTAATGGTAAGCAAATTGCCGATTCGACCCAGATGGCAGGCATGTTTGCCGACTATAATTTAGATGTGACCAATGCAATTAAACCAGGCGGTGAAAATGCTATCGCTGTGAAAATATACCCATTGGATTATCCCGGATTGCCGGCAAAAGAACAATTGCAGGCGTTGGGCCCATTTTATGAAAATGGCGGCCCTACAGGCGATATCGGCAAAAATGTAACTATGCTTTGCTCTGTAGGCTGGGACTGGATGCCGCCTGTACGTGATCGCAACATGGGTATATGGCAGCCTGTTTACCTGCGTTCCACTGGTGCGGTAACAATCGGTCATCCAAAATTGGTGACTGACCTGCCAAAGCTGCCCGATACAAGTGTAGCCAAACTATCATTAAACTTAACGCTCTCCAATCACAGCGAAACTGCTAATAACGGCAAGCTGATCATCAGCATAAAACCTGAAAATTTTACAGGTGTGCCTGTATCATTTTCGCAAAATGTAACCATAGCCGCAAATGGTTCATCGGTAGTTGATCTGAATGCTGATAAAGTGACTCAATTGCTTATACATCAACCCCATTTATGGTGGCCAAATGGGTATGGCAGGGCCAATCTTTACCGCATCCATATGCAATATGCCGATGGTAACACAATTGCCGACGATACTACATTTGTGTTTGGTATCCGTACAGTTAGCTCAACGGCAACTATGGTGAAAGGCTTTGCAAGGCGCGACTTTTTTGTGAACGGAAAACGTGTGCACCTGGTGGGCGGTGCCTGGGTGCCTGATTTAATGGTGAACCGGGACTCTACACGTTATGATTATGAGATGCACCTGTGCCGCAATGCGAATGTAAACCTGGTGCGTATTTGGGGCGGGGGTGTTACCCCTCCTGATGCATTCTGGAATGCTGCCGACAGGTACGGCGAAATGGTATGGTCGGATTTTTGGGTTACAGGCGATACACAGGGAGAATTTAAAGGCTCGCCCGATTGGCCGCTGGAAGGGAACGTATTTGTTAAAAATGTGGTAAGCACTATTTACCGCGTTCGTAACCATCCAAGCTTACTGGTTTGGACAGGCGGCAACGAAGGGCATGCCCGTAAGGAATTGTACGATGCCATGCGCAATAACATAATCAACCTGGATGGCACCAGGCCGTTTATACCAAGCTCATCTGGTTTTGCCAAGCTACCTGCAGGATGGAAAGGCTCGTGGCCGGATGATATGCCATCGGGTGTATACAGCGGTGGCCCTTACCAGTGGACAGATCCCAAAGAATATTACAAAAAAGCCGATGCCGGTACCGATTGGGTGTTTAAGGATGAAACCGGCATCCCATCGCAACCACCTTATACAACACTTGCCAAGGTTATAACCAACCTGGTTTGGGATACTAAGCTGCCTTTTCCGTTAAATAATACCTGGGGTTATCATGATGCTGCTACAGGTGCAGCCCGTTATGATAAGTACAACAGCGAAATGGTAAAAAGATATGGCCAGCCCACAACCATGGTTAATTTTTCGGATAAAATGCAGCTGATGAATGCCGTAGGCTATCAGGGGATTTTTGAAGCAGACGGGCATAAACTAAATGAAACCGGCGGCATAATGCTGTGGAAGCTTAACGCAGCGCTGCCAAGTGTAGTGTGGCAGATATACGACTGGTACCTGGAACCCAATGCCGGTTATTACGCCATGCAAAATGCCTGTGAATCGCTGCACATTCAATTTAACCAGGATGATTCTACGGTGGCGGTTATAAACAGGATGCATCATGCTACCGGAATTTTAACTGCTAAAGCTGATATTTATGATATGGATAGCAAGCTGGTAAGCTCTCTAAAAGTTAATCATGTAGGTATGGGTGAAACCGGTACACAATCAGTAATACAACTAAAAGAAGTATTAACAGTCGCCAAAGGCGTAAGCTTTGTAGTGCTCAACCTAACCAACGCTGTCGGAGCAACAGTTTCGCATAATGTATATTGGCTGGCTCCCAGCAATGACTTTAACAGTTTTAATACTATGAAAGGCACCCATGTACAGGTAAAAGTTTTAAAAACTGAAAAGGGAGTTAGCGAGGATAAATGGACGATGCAGTTTAGCAATAACACGGATAAGCTTGCATTTTTTGTACGCCCCCAGCTGATGAAGAATGACGAAGAAATAATGCCCAGCTACTGGACAGGCAATTACTTTACCCTTGCCCCACACGAAAGTACAACCGTATCGGTAAGCGCACCAACAGCCAAATTAGGCAATGTGCAGCCAACTGTTTTAGTTGAAGGATGGAACATTGATAAACAAGTGATCAATTTGCCAGTAAAATAACATATCGGGCACTAAAAACGCTATACCTGCAACTCAGGTTGTGCAGGTATAGCGTTTTATAGGCTGAATAATTTCTTACTGCCTTCCCATCATCTATATTGCCTGATAAAAGCAGGTAAATAACGTTATCTTTAATCCAATCTTCTGTTTGTTTTAAGTTTTAACCATGCTTAAATATTTTATTTGCGTTACTATATTATTGTGTTGTTTTAATCCCGCTAAAAGCCAAAGCCTAACCGTTAAAGACATCATCCAGGTAACTAATTTATCTCATGAACAGGCAACGCAGTACCTGGTTAGCGCAAAGCATTTTAAGCTTATATCATCAGCTACAGCCTATGGCCAAACTATAAGTCAATATAGTAAAGAAAATGGCAACATCATGGAGTTTGTATCAAAGGCTGAATTGAAGGATGGCAATAAAATGGTGCCTTCGGTGCATTATGATGTTACCCCTGCTGCATATGCTCAAATAATTGTATCACAATTAAAACAATCGGGTTTTAAATTAAAAACTAAACAGGGTGATAACAGTAAACAGATAAGCTTGTATGCTAATGATAAGTATACGGTAAGCATAAACGTATTTGCTTCAAATAAACTCCCAGCCTCAATAGAAATACACAGCAAATAAGGAGTGTTTTAAGTGTATTATCGATTCTCTTGCCAAACAAATAGCTACCAATCATCCTTAATGTTTAAATGAAAAATCCTGATATTTTAATTATCGGAGCAGGGGCAACTGGTTTGATGGCTGGCCGTACGCTTGCAAAAGCAGGTAAAAAGGTTACCGTACTGGAGGCCCGTGAAAGATGCGGCGGTCGTATCCACACGCTAAATAATGAGTTGTTTTTTAAAAATGCTGAGCTTGGCGCCGAATTTATTCACGGGGACCTGCCGGTTACACTTAATTTATTAAAGGAGGCGGGTATCGCTTATCATTCTGCAAATGCGGCAATGTGGCAGTATAAAGACGGAGAATTTAAGCAGGAAAGCGAACCGATAGAAGGATGGGATTTGCTCATTGAAACACTGAAAAAGGTAGTACAGGATATCAGTATTGATGATTTTTTACAACAATATTTTCCGGGCGATAAATATGCGGAGTTAAGAGATTCTGTCCGGAAATTTGTGTCGGGCTATGATACTGCCGATCCGTGTGCAGCCAGCGCCTTTGCCTTAAGGAATGAGTGGGACAACGAAGATACAGGTGCACAGCATCGCATTACAGGCGGCTATAATGTAATGATAAAATACCTGGAGGAGGAGCTGATCAATAATAAAGGTCATATCTACCTTAATTCGGTAGCAAAGAATATTAATTGGAAACAAGGAGAAGTTAATGTTAAAACCGATGATGGCGAGGTTTATTCGGCCAAACAATTGCTTATCGCTTTACCTTTAGGTGTTTTGCAACTGGACGAAAATGAGAAGGGAGCACTAACATTTACTCCGCCAATTCCTAAGCATTGTAACGCATTAAAGGCAATGGGCTTTGGAGCAGTAATAAAAGTGTTGTTAGAATTTGATGATATGTTTTGGGACGATGAAGCTACACGTGCGCTTGCTGGCAAAAGCTTAAAAAATATGGGATACCTGTTATCCGACGAGGAAATACCCACCTGGTGGACCCAATTTCCACAACGTAGTATGGTTTTTACGGGTTGGTTAGGTGGCCCGGATGCCGCTGAAAAGAAAGGAGTGTCCGACGAAGTAATTTTAAAGCAATCACTACAGTCCTTAAGCAATATTTTTAATAAAAAACCGGAAGAGTTAAAAGAAAAGCTGCTTTCCTATAAAATAATGAACTGGACGGCGGAACCTTTTACACGCGGATCGTATGCTTACGACACCGTTGCCGCAGCCGAGTCGCGCAAAGTATTGAACATGCCAATTGAAAATACATTGTACTTTGCAGG
>Ga0206874_1035_pt1 | contig 36213 bp, 31 predicted proteins | sample Alteio_BWOrgCont_12_FD_152629 | JGI IMG/M metagenome (GOLD analysis project Ga0206874, IMG submission 152629) | Enriched cells from forest soil in Barre Woods Harvard Forest LTER site, Petersham, Massachusetts, United States -... | ecosystem: Environmental > Terrestrial > Soil > Temperate forest >...
TTATGGTTTGAAAGCTATACAGCCGAACCTGCCTATGCCTTGGGCGATAGCATCCGCATCAGCGCACAAATATTAGACAGGTATAGCGACAAGGTAAAATTAAACAGCATCAGTATTGAAAATTCTGTTAAAAAATTTAATGGCCTTGCTATCCCGGCTAACCAGGTACAATTTTTTAATACCAGCGCAATTGCCGCTAAAATAACCCAACCCTACTGGCTGGAAACGCCGCATACACAGGGATCATACAATATACCTAATCAAACAGATGTAGGTAATCCTGAAAACCCGGATCTGCCAACAGTTGATTTTGAATTTACTATTGAAGGAAAAGTTATTCATTTTGAGCGAAGGCTGGTTTATAAATATGTTGATCCGGTTAGGGGCGAGGTTTACCAGCCATTAGCCATAACACCGCCTGTTACGGCCAATATTGTAAACAAGGTGTATATCTTTAACACACTAACCCCTCAAAATATACAGGTAAAATTAAAGAGCTTTACTGATGCCAATGGAGCTATCAGCATTAAACCAATTGATGGCTGGAAGATCAGTCCTGAAAAGTTTGATTTTACAGGCAAACACAAGGACGATGAGTGGACGGTTTCCTTCAGCGTTAGCCCGACTGATAACAATCCGAAAACATCGGTTTTTGAAGCAGTTACAACAGTTAATGGTAAATCGTTTTCAATGGGACTGCACCAGATTGATTATGAGCATGTGCCTGTAATTACACTGTTCCCGCCATCGCAGGCAAAATTGCTGGATATTAATTTAAAAATAGCGGGCAAAAAGATAGGCTACATAAACGGCGCCGGCGATTTGGTTCCTGAAGCTTTGCGCCAGGTAGGTTATAATGTACATGAGCTTACCGAAAAAGAGATAATGAATGATGACCTGTCGGTATATGATGCCATTATTACCGGTGTGCGTGCCTGGAACGTAAATCCGCGTTTGGCTATTGAGCAGCCAAAATTATTGGAATATGTTAAAAATGGCGGTAACCTGCTTGTACAATACAACAACAATAATGGCCTGGTTACCAAACAGATTGGGCCTTACCCTTTCAGGCCGGTAAACCAGCGGGTTACTGATGAGGATGCCAAAGTTACAGTGTTAGACAAGCAAAACCCGGTATTGAATTATCCAAACCCTATTACGCAAGATGATTTTAAGGGATGGATACAGGAGCGGGGATTATATTTTGTAGGCGATATCGATCCGAATTATAAACAGGTACTGCAAATGAATGATCCGGACGAGGCGCCAAACAATGGATCGTTAATAACTACCAGCTATGGCGAAGGGCGATTTATTTATACATCGCTGGCATTTTTCAGGCAGTTACCGGCCGGTGTACCGGGTGCCTATCGTTTATTTATAAATTTGTTGAGTAAACCAAAGGGGGTTGTGCAATAGTTGATTTTGCAGGTACAAATCCCAGTGTCGCTTTAAACACCAAATGTTGCCGATGAGATGTAAAATTATTCTGTATATATTTCTTCTACCAACCAAGCGTCCTTACAGGCAATGTCATTAATTTAGGATAAAACATTTTTTTCAAACCCTCTTTATGGCTTGCCATAAAGAGGGTGAACAAGCGAAGCGATGTTCGGGTGAGTAAATATACGAGTGGCATTAACGCTAATGCATTGGCGGCATAGACTCACCCCGGGTACGCTATGCTGCCCGGCCCTTTCTTTCGCAAGCGATAAAGAGGGCAAAAGGATTTCGGCCCTGTCAGACCCATTTGCCTGAATTACATATTATCTATTTTAATTTGGTAAACCAAAAAATGTATTGATAAACAATTTAGAACTGCAAAACTCGTTGAATATTTAAAATTTTAACCCTATTGCTATACACTATTAATTCAGTTATTTTTGCAGCATAACAAATACAGTTTTATGAAACATCATCACAAAGAAGAAGAGTTAAGCTACGATTACATATATTACCTGGTGGGGTTATTAAGTGGTCTTTTTATTGGCGTTATTTTAGAAAGCTCATTCATCTGGATCCCAATTTTAGGCTTTGTAGGCTTGTTGTTTGCAGGCTTTTTCCTGAACGTTTTTGTGAGGGGACGTGGATAGGCCTGATCCTGATCTGCCTTCCTTTATTCATAGCTGGAACCGGTTTTATGCTATAGTTATTAGCTGGCTGGTTCTTTTAATTTTTGTTTTCTGGCTCATTACCATCATGTTTGAATGAGCTTAACTGACTGGATCGTTTTAGGCGTCACGCTGCTCACTATAGTAATATATGGTGTATGGAAAAGCGGCCACAGCAAAAACATCGACCAGTATTTGATGGGTAGCCGCTCATTACCCTGGTACCATGTAGGGCTTTCTGTAATGGCCACCCAGGCCAGCGCCATTACCTTTTTATCGGCGCCAGGGCAGGCCTATTCTGATGGGATGCGCTTTGTACAGTTTTACCTGGGCTTGCCGCTGGCCATGATTGTGCTTTGCGTAACTTTTGTTCCCATTTTCCATCGCCTTAAAGTTTATACTGCTTATGAGTTTTTGGAGCAACGTTTCGACCTGAAAACCAGGGCGCTCACCTCATTTTTATTTTTGGTACAGCGCGGGCTATCCACAGGCATTACTATTTATGCGCCGTCTATAATTTTATCAACTATACTCAACATCAATACGGTTTACACTACGCTATTTATTGGTGGCCTGGTAATATTTTATACCGTTTACGGGGGTACAAAAGCCGTATCATACACGCAGCTGCTGCAGATGAGCATCATATTTTCGGGGATGTTTTTGGCGGGAATACTGGTGGTGTATCTGCTTCCCTCCGGAGTTGGCTTTACACACGCTATTAAACTTGCAGGCAAACTGGGCCGTATGAATGTGATTGACTGGAAGTTTGACCCCAATAACCGCTATAATATATGGAGTGGTATAATTGGCGGTTTCTTTTTACAACTTTCATATTTCGGAACGGACCAAAGCCAGGTAGGGCGGTACCTAACAGGCAGCTCCATTGGGCAAAGCCGTTTGGGACTAATTATGAATGGCCTGGTTAAGGTGCCCATGCAGTTTTTAATTTTGCTGATTGGCGTATTGGTATTTGCCTTTTACCAGTTTAACCGCCCGCCTATGTTTTTTAATCAATACGAGGTTAACCAGGTTAAGAAAAGTGCCTATGCCGGTGAATACAGTAAACTGGAAAGCCAATATTCCACTGTTTTTGAAGGAAGGAAAAACAAAGCCAATAGCCTTATAAAAGCTTTCGACAGTAAAGATAATACCCAAATAACACAGGCGCAGGATGCCTTGAAAACTGCAGATCAGCAAGCTACCGATTTACGGAAGCAGGCTATTGCCGTAATGAAAAAAAACAACCCCAAAGCCAATGAGGACGATACCAATTATGTATTCCTCACTTTTGTTACACATTATTTACCACGGGGATTGATCGGTTTATTGATAGCCATAATTTTCCTGGCCTCTATGGGTTCAACAGCCAGCGCTTTAAATTCATTGGCATCAACCAGCGTGGTTGATATTTATAAACGCATTATTAATCCCGGCGCAACTGATAGAAACTATTTAAATGCATCAAGGCTGGCAACTATATTTTGGGGATTGGTTTGTGTGTTAATGGCTTTATATGCAAGCAAAGTTGGCAACCTGCTGGAGTACGTAAATAAATTAGGCTCCTACATTTATGGAACCATATTAGGCGTATTTGTAGTGGCTTTCTATCTTAAAAAAGTAAGAGGCACCCCTGTTTTTATAGCTGCCATAATTACCGAAATATTGGTTTGTATTTTAGGATATTTTGAGGTGGTTGCTTATTTATGGCTTAACGCGATAGGTTGTATTTTGGTGATTATTATTGCCATTTTGCTAAATCCGCTATTTCCATCCCGAAGGAAATTTTGAAAACAAGTATCAATTAATTTACTTGTCATTTCGAGTGGTAAAATTTGGTAAATTCTAAAGGAGAAATGACAAAGAGGGGTGTCATACTGAGTTTTAAAATCTCGATGAATTCTGAAGGTGAAATGACAAAAAAGGGTGTCATGCTGAGCCTGTCGAAGCACGGCGCGGTGGGCATCGCGAACTATGCATTAGCGGTAATGCTTGTCGTATAGGCCTTTACACACTATGGTTCGACAGGCTCACCATGACACCCCTTCTCTTTTAAAATCTGTCATGGGTAGGCACGAAGCAATGACAGATCTTTTTTGTTTTTTTAATCCCTTAATCGTGTAAAAAATAAAAGCCCCCCACACTTGCTGCGGGGGACTTTCAACCTAAACCTTATCACAATTGAACTGGCGAGAACCAGTCCACACACTACATAACAATTATTATACCAATTTTTTTCACAGCACATTTAAATAAAACAGACTTGCCGATTTTAGAAAATTAGTCAGTTGTATCTAAAAAAATATACACTTTGTTTGTCGTTTTTGACATACACTTAAGCCTGTTTCGCAAATTTCTTATTCCGTAAATAACCATCAAATAAAAATAAACCTAATATCACATCAATAAAGAAAAAGGCCTGTACTACAGGTTTTGTCATATAATTACTTAATTCGGGTACTTTCAATTTAACGGGTACAGTAACCTTAATATCGGCAGCAGGCAAATTTATGTTTGCCAAAGTGTATACTAACAAACATACCAGGGTAACTAAAAAAAATATGCTGATGCCTATAATAATTCTTTTATTAGGGGCCGCCTTTAGCGGCTGCCGTGCATGTTCGGCACGTATGCCTTCCATCACGTTGTAAGTGAAAGCCATAGGCGGCTCATCCAGTTCTATCGTTTCAAAATCTTTATTAAGCAACAGTAATTCCTGGTATTTAACCCGGTAAGCTTCATCCTGCGCAATAAGAGCGCTGATGGTTTGCTGCTCATCCGCTGTGCAGGTGCCATCAATATAATTCCAAAGTTGTTCTTCTATATCATTCATATCAGTTCCTTTGCCTCATGTTTTAAATTGCGCTCCAGTTTTTCTTTTAAACGCTGGCGCGCCCTGAATAATTTTACTTTAACCGTATTTGCTTCCATCCCCAATGCCTGGCCAATTTCTTCCAGTGATTGCTCGCCTTTGTAAAACATCGTTATAATAACTGCATCATCCGGTAAAAGTTGTTCTATCGCCTGGTTCAAATAAAACGACCGCGATTTATTTTCTGCATTATTAACATCATATGCTGATGACTGGCTTTCAACCTGTATGTATGTATTTTCGTCATCAATTGAATCTGTATCCACCCGTTTTTTCCGCAAAAATGTCATGGCTGTAGTATAAACAATACTGTACAGCCAGGTGCTGAATTTTGATTGCTTTTGGAACGAGGCCAGCGACCGGTATGCTTTTATAAAACAATCCTGGGCTATCTCTTCGGCATCTTCCCGCCTTTTTGCAAAACGCATAGCCAGCGTAAACACAAACCGCTGGTGCCGTTTAACCAGGTCGGCGTAGGCCGCCTGGTTACCTGCCAGGGTTTGTTCAATCAACTCAATATCTGAAAGCTTGCTCTGCATCTGTTATAGCTCTCTGACTACGTATTACAGTTTGAGGTTACACCTTTAGGTAAAGATAACTGAAATTTAGTATCATTATTAGTATCAAGTAGCGAGTATCAAGTAGCAAGTACTTAGAATGGGTTAATTAGAAGTATAGTATCAAGAAGCAAGTATCAAATAATTTGGCAAGGTTGTTAAAAAGCATATAGAAAACCAACCCTGATGTCTTATATCAGCTACTTAGTATTATGACTGCCAATCAGGTTTATAGAAAATTCCATCTTGATACTCGCTACTTGATACAAAAAAATCATCCCGGGTGTAACCTCCTTTAAAACAGTGTGGTCATAGCTTACAAATACACCGGAATGGTGGTAAAAACAAAACATTTATTAACTTTAAAATTTAGATATTATGGATCGTACAGCAGAACTCGGAGTATTGGCAGGGATTTTAGTGCCAACGGCAATGTTCGCATTGATTTTTGGGATTGTTTACCTTTCCAAACGCGAAAGGATGGCAATGATTGAACGTGGAATGGACCCCCGCAGGTACAAACAAAAATCGGCCCCATATGACACCTTAAAAGGAGGCCTGTTATTTATAGGCGCAGGACTGGGATTATTTTTAGCTTATTTATTAGACCATACCGTTTTTAGAAATGTAGATGAAGATAATGTAGCCATTTACTTTGCATTGATTGCCATATTTGGCGGCGGCGGTTTGTTTCTATCCTATCTTATTGAAAAGAAGGATGGTGATAAGGAGGATAAAGGGGAGTGAGTGGTGAGTAAGTGAGTGGTTGATTAGGTTAGTTAACATGCGTTCCATATAAGATTTTAACTATACCGCAATATGCCGATGGGGCAAATATTTTGTTAAGTCGAACTCACGTTAAGCTAACTATTCACTTAATCAACCAATCTAGCTCAATCAACCGATTACTATAAATACTTTTCCTTTAAAATTTTCATATGATGCAGCTCATGACCGGCTATCATATAAGCAAAAGCTCTTACAGAAAAAGGGGCGCCGCTGGCGATCCCTTTTTGCATTGATTGCTCCTCGCTCATGTTGCGGAACAAAAACAAGCTGGATTCACGTACTGTTTTATACTCGGTGGCTAAATCTTCCAGCGTACGGCTGTTAAAAGTGGCATTCTCCATGTAAACATCCTGATCAAAACCCGGCAGTGTAATAGACTCGTGCGAGAACACAAGTGCCCGGTAGGCAAATACACGTTCGGTATCTATCATGTGGCCTAAAACCTGTTTGATGGTCCATTTGCCTTCGGCATAAGCATAGCTGGCCTTATCAGCATCCAACCCCATAAAAAGATTATAGATGTTTTCTTTTTGATCGGCAAGTAGCTTAAGTATCGGTTCGTTGCCGGTAAGATCAACGTACCTGGCGGCGTATGCCGAATATTCGTCAGGCTGCGGTCTGTTTATCATGTCTGATGTTTTTTAATACAATTCTAAAAGTTGTTCCCTTTCCCAATTCCGAATCACGTACAAAGATCTGCCCATCGTGATAGTTCTCAACCATACGTTTGGTTAACGACAGGCCCAGGCCCCAGCCACGCTTACGGGTTGTATAACCCGGCTGAAATACAGTATCGAATTTTGAACGCGGTATGCCCTTGCCGGTATCGGTAACATCAATAAATACTTGCTTTTTTATTTTATTGCCCGATATATCTACGTGAATTGAGCCTTTGCCTTCAATAGCATTTACTGCATTTTTAAGCAGGTTCTCCAACACCCAATCAAATAAAGGCACATTTAACCCGGCTTTTAAATGCGGATTACCCGTCAACTCAAAGCTGATATTTTTACTAACCCTCACCCTGAAATAATCAACAAAATCTTTAACAACCTCGTAAACCCCAAGCTCTTCCAGCTTTGGTTTCGATCCTATTTTTGAGAAACGGTCGGCAACAATTTCCAGCCGCTTCACATCATTTTCCATTTCGGCAATCAGCGGATCCTCTTCAGCATTAAACTTTTCTTTCATCAGCTCTATCCAGGCCATCAGCGAGGATATTGGCGTGCCTAACTGGTGGGCCGTCTCCTTGGCAAGCCCAACCCAAACCTGGTTCTGTTCCGATTTACGCGACGAACTGAAGGCCGTATAAGCCATCAATAAAAAAATGGCAATAACCGAAAGCTGTATAAAAGGGAAAAATTTAAGCTGTCTCAGCAAATCCGAATCTTTATAATAAACCAGCCAGTGTTCGTTTAAAACGGCAAGCTTTATTGGTGCATGCTGTTCTTTCATATAAGCCAGTTCCGACTGAAAATATGCCGGGTCATATTTCAGCTTTTTATTTCCTTCGGCCTGCAGCTTTATAAATGTTTTTGTAGCGTCGAGCCCCCTCGAAAGTTGGATATCGCCATTATCATTGGTAACAATAGCCGGCACAATTGAACTATCGCGTACAGCAAAAACATAATTTAAAAAATCATTATCGTCTGATGCTAAAACCTGTTTCATGCTCATGGCCCAAACCTGCGCGCGGGTACGCTCAGATTGTGCAATGTGGCGAACCAGGTAATTAGTATATAATAATGATCCGCTGGCAATAACTATCGCAAATGAAAGCAATGAGTATTTCCAGCGTTTTTTTTGTTGATATGGATTCATTCTGTTTAGTCCGAAAGTCCGGAAAGTCGGTAAAGTCCGAAAGTAAGACAAATTACGGAAAAAACGGGGGAAAAGTCGGGAAGTCCGGAAAGTCGGTAAAGTCAGAAAGTAAGAGAGGTAGTTAAAAAGTCGGAGGTCGGAAGTCAGAGCGGAAAAGTCAACACACCATTATTTGTGCTCTTAGTCAAGTGATTCTTAATCACAAAAAGCTCATATTAAAATCATCATAAAGCAACTTTCGGACTTTCCGGACTTCCCGACTCCCAAACAAAACCTATCTTTGCCAAACTATGTCTGATAAAAAAGTTAGAGTACGGTTTGCCCCAAGCCCAACAGGAGGTTTGCACCTTGGTGGTGTGCGTACAGTGTTGTTCAATTATCTTTTTGCAAAAAAGAATAACGGCGATTTTGTTTTAAGGATTGAGGATACGGATCAAACCCGTTATGTAGAAGGCGCTGAAGAATATATTTTAGATTGTTTAAAATGGTGCGGTTTAATGCCTGATGAGAGCCCCGTTGTAGGCGGCCCATATGCCCCGTACCGCCAGAGTGAACGTAAACCCATTTATCGGGAATATGCCGAAAGGCTGGTAAGTCAGGGGCACGCTTATTATGCCTTTGACACCCCCGAAGAACTGGAACAAAACCGCAAAGAGATCCCTAATTTTCAATACGGGCAGGTTTATCGCGATGGTTTACGCAACTCATTATCGTTAAAACAGCACGAGGTTGACGAATTACTGGATGCCGGTACGCCGCACGTTATCCGCATAAAAATACCTGCTGACAGGCGGGTAAGCTTTAATGATTTGATACGCGGCCAGGTTACTTTTGAAACCAACCAGGTTGATGATAAAGTTTTATTGAAGGCTGATGGTATGCCAACTTATCACTTAGCCGTTGTGGTTGATGATTACCTGATGAAGATAACCCATGCTTTTCGTGGAGAAGAATGGCTGCCATCAGCTCCGGTGCATCTGCTGTTGTGGGATTATTTGGGCTGGAAAGCCGAGATGCCGAAATGGGCGCATTTACCGCTGATACTGAAACCCGATGGAAAAGGCAAATTAAGTAAGCGTGATGGCGACCGTTTGGGATTCCCGGTTTATGCAATGAACTGGTTTGATCCTAAAACAGGTGAGTTAACGCCGGGTTTCCGCGAAAAGGGTTTTCTTCCGGCAGCGTTTATCAATATGCTTGCCATGTTAGGCTGGAATGATGGCACTGAAAAAGAAACATTTTCATTATCTGAACTGATTGATAGTTTTTCAATAGAGCGAATAAGTAAAGCAGGTGCAAAATTCGATTTTGAAAAGGCCAAATGGTATAATGCTGAATGGATTAAGAAGTCGGAAGCAGGAAATCTGACGTCTGATGTCAGAAAAGTATTGGAGGATAAGGGTGTTATAGTGCCTGAGGAGGATTATTTACTGAAAGTTATTGACCAGGTAAAAGACCGTTGTGTTTTATTGACTGATTTTTACCAGCAGGCTGGCTACTTTTTCGAGTCGCCGAAGGAATATGATGTAAACGCTGTTAAACCAAAATGGACGGATGCTAAAACCGTATTTTTTAAAGCTTTTATTGATTTGATTAATACCATAGATATATTAGAACCAGCCCCGCTCGAAGCTGCATTTAAGGCTCTTGCCGAAGAACAAGCTATTAAAGCCGGTGAGCTGATGCTGCCGTTCCGTATTATGCTGGTAGGGGGTAAGTTTGGCCCGCATGTGTTTGATATTGCCGCGCTGCTGGGAAAAGACGAAACTGTGAGCAGGATTGAGAAAGCGTTGGAAGTGTTTACGGCAGCATAATATAACGTAGATACGCAATACTTTGCGTCCCGGGTGTATTTGTATAGACACGCGAAGTATATAGAGACGCGAAGTATCGCGTCTCTACGAAATGGCCTACAATGGCGTATTCAAATACACCGCCAAATTATTTATACTTTTCGCTACCACCGTTATTTGCTCCTGGGCCTCGGTCCAGTTGCGTTGCTCAATGGCTTCGCGGATGCCGGGCAGGGTTTTAACACCGTAGCCGGTATAAAAGCCGGGTGCGTAAATGGTATGCCTGTACCAGGGGCGGCGTGGCAAGCCATCTGATAATAATTGCTGTTCGGCATGGTAAAGTAATTTGTTCAGCTTATCATGATTGACGGTAGTTTGCGATGCTGCGGTCCATGTGACTGCCAGCTTATCAGCGCTTTTCTTTAAACTATCTAAAGCAGCTTTTAGGGCAGAGAAATCCAGCTTGGGCACCTCAACTTTTGCAGCCGGCGCTTGCTCGGGTTTGGTTGGGTCAGTTGCAAGGGTGAAGTCATTTTCCTTTATCAGCTGATTTTCTATGGCTGTGCTTTCGCGCATTTTATCGGTTAGCTCGGCTAATTCCGTTGCATACTTATCGATGGTAGCATGCAGACTGCGGAAATCAAATGGCAGCAGATCGGCATCGGCCATACGTAATATGGCATGCCCGGCTGTTTGGGATAATGCAACACCATATTTAAATTCAGGATCCTTAAAACGGCGGTAATCATCAAACGAATCATAAATGGAATGGTATTCGCCTCCACCGTCTTCGCCGCCAAAACCTAAATCTAACGTCGGGATACCCAAATGCTGTAAAAATGAAGAGTAATCCGATCCCGAACCAAGCGACTCTAAACGCCCGCCCTTTCTGTCTAAGATCTCTTTTTTATCTTTTGATGAAGAAGCGTTAACAAGGTCGCGCGCTTTTCTGCGGTCGTATACGCTTACGCTGGTTTGCGGGTCAGTTACATTTTGAGTTATCTCATCCATAAAATTTTCCAATGCCTGCGAGCCGCCACCGTTATAAAAACCACGGCCATTACCATCGGAATTGATGTAGATAACTGCTTTTTGCTGCAACTCCTTGTCATGATCTTCTGCAAACTCTGTAGAACCTAACAGGCCCGGCTCTTCGCCGTCCCACGAGCAGTAAATAATACTGCGTTTAGGTTTCCACCCGGTTTTTAGCAAATCGCCCAGGGCTTTAGCTTCATCCAGCATGGCGGCCTGCCCGCTTAACGGATCGCCGGCACCATTCACCCAGGCATCGTGATGATTGCCGCGCATTACCCATTCATCCGGCCATTCAGATCCTTTTATCTTAGCAATCACGTCATAGGCGGGAACCATATCCCAGTTAAATTCAAGCTTTAAATGCACCATAGCTACACCCGGGCCAACATGATACGTAATGGGCAAGCCACCCTGCCAGTCGCGCGGTGCTACTGCACCATCAAGGGCGGTTAGTAACGGTAATGCATCGTGGTAGCTTATCGGCAATACAGGGATCTTTAATATGGTAACAGCATCTTTTCTGTCTAATCGTTTGGCATCTTTGGTAGCGCCTACGCCGGGAGTAAGTGGGTCGCCGGGATAAATTACCATATCCATTACCGAACCACGCTGAACCCCATATTCGTTTTTATAAGCGCCTTTTGGGTATACATCACCGGCAGTATAGCCATCATCCTTGGGGTCCGAATAAATGATACAACCAATAGCACCGTGCTCATAAGCTACCTTAGGCTTTATGCCCCGCCATGAACGGCCATATTTGGCTATTACTATTTTGCCTTTTACATCAATACCCAGTTTGGCTAATGTTTCGTAATCTTCGGGCAAACCGTAATTTACAAATACTAGCTGCCCGTTCACATCCCCATCAGCGCTCCAGGCGTTGTAAGTAGGCAATTGATTATCCTGACCGGAGGTAGCATCACCGGGCACTGCAGGCTCTTTTAATATAGCTGTATATTTTGTTGGGCCGGTAAGCTCCAACACGCGGGTTTTAGGTGTTGGATAAAGCACCGTATAGGTTTCTAAATGAGCATCAATGCCATAGCTTTTATATTTTTGTAAGATCTTTTCGGCTACAGCTTTACTGCCTGGCGAACCCACATTATGTGGATATGCTGAAAGCTCTTTAATAGTTTCGCCAATATGGGGTGCGCTTAATGAAGCATCAAATGTCTGTTCGGTTTGCAGCTCTTTTGCAGCCGAGGCCTCAGTAAAACCGGTAATGTTTTTTTGCTGGGCATTTGCTATGGCAGATAACGCAAGCAGGGCAAGGGTAATGTGTTTTTTCATTTCCTGGGGATGGTGTGATGCGTGAAATTAGGCAATTTGTAACGCAAACACAACCTGCTAACAAAGATTTACAAAGCAAACTTTATCCAGCCATCGCCCTCATATCCAAAAATAAATTGTTTGGGATGAATGATTTCGGCCAGTATCTCTATAGAATCAACAATGCGCGGACCAGGCCGGTTAAAATATTGGTTGCCATCGGCAATATAAACGCGGTTGTTTTTTACCGCTTTTAATTCGGTAAAGCCGGGAAGCTGAAGCAGCAGATCAATCTCTTTTAAGGTACGTTCTATTGAAAAGCCACAAGGCATCACCAGCAGGATGTCCGGATCATTGAGGCGGATATCATCCCAGTTAATATACGGAGAGTGCTTGCCTTCTTCGGCTAATACAGACACACCACCTGCAATACTAACCAAACCCGGGATCCAATTACCCGATACCATCATTGGCTCCAGCCACTCAATGCAGGCAACAGTTGGTTTACTTTCGCTGAATTTTAATTTATGACGGATGATGTCCACCCTTTCATTCAATTCTTCCAGCAGGGCATCACCGGCGCCGGTTACATTTAATGCTGTTGCTATGGTTTTCATGTCATTAAAAATATCATTTAAACTGTTAGGTTGCAGGGATATGATATGTGCCTCTTTATCCAGGTAATTTTCAAGGGCTTGCTCTACTTCGGTTAAGGATACGGCGCAAACTTCACATTGTGCCTGGGTGATCATAAAATCAGGCGCTAATAACTTTACCTGTTCCTTTTTTACAGTATACACCGATAAGGCATCCGCCAAAATTTCTTTTACCTTCACATCAATAGCCAAACTGCTCATTCCATCCGGAAAGTTAGCCTCCGAGCATACGGGTAGCCGCTTTACCCATTCAGGATAATCACATTCGTGCGAACGTCCTACCAGGCTATTCTCCAGGCCCAGGGCACAAACTATTTCAGTGGCAGAAGGCAATAACGAAACTATTTTGGTTTGCATATTTAATGTGCAAATGTAATTATTGCATGGGAAGAGTCAAGGATCAAGAAACAAGATTCAAGAAGACGAGATTCAAGAGTCAAGAATCAGGAGTCAGGAGGAAAGTTTATATTAGTTGGAGATAAGCCCATAGGTGTCAGGATGCAACTTCTAAAAGCGGGGGACAGTGCGATTACCGCCTTGGGCGGGTGCAGGGCGGGATTTAGTGGACAGCGTAGCAATGCTCAATAGCCAATTAAATGTAATTATTGTAAATACAGTGTTATGCTATTTATTTTGTTAAACAAAAAGAGTTTATCGTCATTACATTAAAAACCTGTTAATTTGAGAAATGATATTTCTAACCTTTTTCATCGGGATATTTGCCAATTTTATCGGTTACATACCGCCCGGAAATATTAACCTTACACTTGTACAAATAACCATAAACCGCGGCATAAAACAGGCGTTGATGTTTATCATATCGTTTTCGTGCGTTGAGTTCTTTTTTACTTATTTTATAATGCATGCCGCCAAATGGCTTTCGGGGCAGGTGAAGCTCGATACTATAATTGATTGGGTAATGGTTGTTTTATTTGGCGCATTAGGCACTATTACCTGGATACACCGCAAAAAGCCGCCTGAAACAAATTATTCAGAGCATGAAAGCATAAAATATGGCATCCTGCTGGGCTTTTTAAACCCGATGCAGGTACCCTTCTGGATGATAACCGGGACTTACCTCATCACACATGAATGGATCCTTGTAGGGAAACTTGCCCTGGTTATATTTAGTGCCGGAGCAGCGGCTGGGGCTTTCATTGCCTTATTTTTATATGCAAAGTTTGCAGCGTACATTCAAAGTAAGTTTGCGTTAAGTACTAAATTTATAAATACCGGGATTGCCATATTGTTTTTTGCATTTGCGGCATATCATATTGTAAAACAGGTTTGGCTGGTGCTTTTTAAGCATTGGATATAAGCTTATTTGCTTAAAACATATTTTATATTTTTTACGGTATCAATTAATGCAATTTCCTTTATGGGTTTATCGATAGTAAAAGTTAGCCTATAGGTGCCATTGTCTATAACCTTATCTATCTCACTATTTTCGGTATGACTAATGGTTAATTCATCATTATCAATACCCCACTTAAAATAGAGCAATTTTGCATCTGTTCTTTTAACAAATCCTGAATGATTTTTTAAAAATTCCATTTGCGGGCAAGTGCTGCATTTCATCTCTACAGAGTCGTCGTTATTTTGAAATTCTACCGTTTCGTACATTCTCCATTTTCCAATTATCTCATTTGCTTTGCTGTCATCGTTAGTTTTGGTGAGCCTGCACGATGAAAAGGCAAATAAAATAAGGATAAGTAAAAGATAGTTTTTCATAGTTAAGCAGCTTAAATACTTTGCGGATTATTGGACCGGCTCCTGAAATTCCAGATCCGCTCGGCCTTTCGGCCAATGAGCCAGAAGGATAGCCCTAAAATAGCGAAGAAGAGTGTTTTATTGGTATGATCCCAAAAGTATTCGAAGTATTTGGTATAAATGAAAATGAGCAGAAAAGTTATCCCGAACTCGCGGGCTATAACATCCCTGGATTTTAAGCCATAAAACAGGAACAACGCTGCAACCACCGCCGAAATAATACCCCAATAAAATAAACTGATCTGTTTAATGTGCAACCACGTATCAATACTGCCATAATTGCCAAATATACTTAGCAACCACAACGACATAAAGAGATATAATAAACCGGCTACGTAGGTTAGTTCCCAAAATCTGTCGAACCATTTTTGTTTTTTTAAGATGTAGCAGCTGCCAACCAGCACTATGCTGAATAGTACAAACCGTAACGGATAATTTAGTCCTAAAAAATAATAGCTCCAATGAGTTTGATAGCCGGTTTCGGTACCGAACCAGCTGCCCAGGGAAACTAACGCGAAAAGCCATATCAGTTTTGAGTCCATGCGCCAGGCTAAAACACCGTACACAAATACCGATAACAAAAATAGCAGGGAGAAATGGCCAGATCCATTGTCAAAGGTTTTGCCCAAAAAAGCAATACAACAAGCGGTAAATAACACACCTGTAAAGATGATGGCCTCGTTACTGAAAACCTTTTCAGGATATTTTTTCTCCCAGCGACGGCCAAAATAAAAGCAAACAGCAGCAATAATTGCCGATGCAATGCTGATGACTATATCAGGCGTATAATACAAGCTTTTTAGCCAGTTAATCAAAGCATCGTTAATAATAAGCGACCCAACTGCTATAGCGCCACAAAATAAGGCTATCCAGAACGAATATTTTGCCAGGCGCATCCAATCAAAACCCTTAACCTCGTAGGATTTGCGCAAGGTTTCGGCAAGCTCCGTATTAATTAAATGCTCCTTTTCCCAATGCGATACCGCCTTGTTTAAAAAATCACTTTCCTGCTTGTCCAGATTGAGTTTGTTCATTGGTTGTAGTCCATGGTTGATGGTCTATGAACCATGGCTTCTGTTGGCTTGTAAGTTAACAATTACCTCATTATAAAGTTCTAAGGTGTGATAATTTACTATGGTCTATGGACCATCGACCATGGACTATTCGCCCAGCAGCGCCTCTACATCCAGCTTATCTTTACGGATCTGTTCTTTTAAATCATCAAGAGAATTGAATTTCATGTCGCCCCGCACAAAATGATAAAATTCCATGCGGATCTGCTCATTATAGATCTCTTTGTCGAAGTCGAAAATATTTACTTCAATATTGCGGGTAGCGCCGTTTATGGTTGGGCGTGTACCAATATAAGCCATACCCTTATAAACAGTATCGCCTGTTTTAACTTTAACGGCAAAAATGCCATCGAGCGGTATCAGCTTGTATTTTTCTTCAATAACAATATTGGCTGTAGGGTACCCTATCTGTCTGCCAATCTGGTCGCCGCGAACTACGTTGCCGGTAATAAAAAACGGATAGCTTAAAAAAGTATTAGCCAGCTCAATTGCTCCATTCAATAGCGCCTCCCTAACTCTTGTTGAGCTTATGGCAACTTCATAAATATCCTGCTCGGGTATCTCAATAACCTCGAAATCATAAACTGGCCCCAGGTTTTGCAGATCTGAGAGGCCGCCCTGCCGGTCTTTGCCAAAACGGTGATCATAACCGATAACTATTTTTTTTGTGCCTATTTTGTTTACCAGCACATCCCGAATATATTCCTCGGCAGTTTGATTACTAAAGTCTCTTGAAAATGGGGTGATTATTAAATGATCAACGCCCAGCTGCTCTAACAGCTCAGCTTTCTCATTAATGGTATTGATAAGCTTTATGCTCTCATCTTCAGGATGCAATATCATCCGCGGATGCGGAAAAAAAGTAAGGATCACTGTTTCACCGCCGGTTTCCGCTGCAAGCTCTTTTATCCGTGATATAATTTTACGGTGACCGGTATGTACCCCATCAAAAGTGCCAATGGTGACCACTGCATTGTTTAACCTAACAAATTCATCAATATGGTGGTAAATGCGCATAATTTCGGATTTCGGATGTTCGATTTCGGATTTGCTATTTGCCGAAATTTTAAATTTATTATTTTCTCTTTTTTCAAATTTATTATTTTCTAATTCCGAAATCCGAAATCAGACTATCTTCAGGTCCCGTATTATATTTACTAATTCCATTACTTCATGGGCATCTTCAATTTTATAATCGCCACTACGGGTACGCCTTAGTTTTGACAGATACGCGCCATTGTTCAGTGCTTTCCCAAAATCATTCACTAATGAACGTATGTAGGTGCCTTTGCTGCATACAACCCTGAAATTAATTTCGGGAAGTGTTATGCCGGTTATTTCAAATTCTGATATAGTTACATTGCGCAGGCGGAGCTCAACTTCTTCCCCGCGACGTGCTTTTTCATATAGCCGCTCGCCATCAATTTTTATAGCCGAATGTGCAGGCGGATATTGTTGTATATCACCTTTAAATTGTGCGCAGGCCGCTCTTATTTGCTGATCAGTTACCTGGCTGATGTCAAATTGTTGATCGGCATCCGTTTCCATATCGTAGGACGGGGTAGTAGCTCCCAGTATCATAGTGCCGGTATATTCTTTTTCCTGCGCCTGGAAGGTATCAATCTGCTTGGTCATTTTACCGGTGCAGATGATGAGCAGACCTGTAGCCAATGGATCAAGTGTGCCCGCATGGCCCACCTTTAGCTTTAAAGGTTTAAAGGCATTGCGCAACTTGCCCACCACATCAAAGCTGGTCCAATTATAGGGTTTGTTTACTAAAAGTAATTGTCCCTCGGTAAAATCGTCTATTTTAGTATATGTGTTGTTCAAATTTCGTTATTGATGCAAAGAGCATCTGCAAAGATAGTTGTCTGAACCTTGATTTAGTGGATTAAAGGACTTACCTGATTTTATTTTACGATTAAAATCTCATGGTAATCAAAAAATCAGGTGAATTATGGTTACGTCAAAAATATCTCTTCTTTAATTTCCGGTATTATATTTTTTTCACGCGCGGTATCAAAAAGCAGCTTAATTGCTTTTTTGCCTTCTGTGCCCAAATCTACCGAGTATTTGTTTACATATAAGTCAATGTGTTTATACATCACCTCTTCGCTCATTTCCTGTGCGTGCTGGCGGATAAACTCCAGCCCCGATTTTGGGTTGTCAAAAGCAAACTCTACGGATTTTCGTAAAACACGGTTAATTTTATGCTGAACATCCAATGGCAAATTGCGGTTAGCCACAATGCCGCCAAGCGGGATGGCGAGCCCGGTTTGTTTTTCCCAGTAATCGCCCAGGTCAATTATCTTTTTTAACCCTTTATCCTGGTATGTGAAACGGTTTTCGTGAATGATGAGGCCGATGTCAATTCTTCCATCCAAAACAGCATCTTCAATGGCCGAAAATACCAGCTCAATTTTGTTGGTAGCGTTTGGAAAAGCAAGGCCTAATAAAAAATTGGCGGTGGTGTATTTGCCGGGAATACCGATTTTGAGATTTGAGATTTGAGATTTGAGATTTGAGATAAGTTTTTCAGGATCATCTTTACAAATCAATAACGGACCTACGCCAAAACCGAGGGCGCTGCCGGCATCCAGCAAAACATATTTATCAGCCACATACGCAAAGGCATGATAGCTGAGCTTGGAAATATCCAGCTCGCCGCGCATGGCTTTTTGATTCAGTGTCTCCACATCATCATAAAATACTTCAAAATCCAAACCTTCCGTATCAATTTTATGATGAATCAGCGCATCAAAAATAAAGGTATCGTTTGGGCAGGGCGAAAAGCCGAGAGATAGTTTCATACAATTGGTTGATTAAGTTGGATTAAGTTAGATTGGTTGATTAGGTTGAAAAACCATTCACTTAATCAACCCAATCAACTCTATTAACGTACCGTTAAGCATACAGCTTCAAAAATTCCACTGCAAAGGTATTCAGATTTTTTATGGCAAGCCCTATCTGCCAGTTATCGCGGTTACGCTTTTCTACATAATTTGACACTGCCCTGATTTGCAGGCAGGGCACGTTCATTTGTTTGCAGGCATAAAAAAAAGCAGCGCCTTCCATACTTTCCAGTTGTGCATCCAGTCTTTGGGCAACTTTGTTGATCGATTCTTGATTGCCGTGAACGGTATTTACAGTTATTGCGGTGGCTTGTTGTAAATTAAAAGTATTGAACAGGTTATAAAGGTCTGCAAGTTTTTTGGTAGGATGGAAGGTCCCTTCACCAAAGCCCATTTGCTCGATAGATAAAAAATCTCCGTCGTCTTCTGCACCCAATTCCGAAAAAGTATCTTCGGTAATTTCCAAAACATCGCCTATGGCAATACCCCTGTTAAAGCTGCCGCAGATCCCCAGGTTAATAACCAGGTCGTATTGATGGGTTGCCAAATGTTTACCCAGTGCAAAAGCCGTAGCCACCATGCCGACGCCGGTTACAAGAATTTCGAATTTCGGATGTTCGATTTCGGATTTAAATTGAAATAATCTGGATTTTTGATTTTCTTCCAATTCCGAAATCGTAATTCCGAATTCCGAAATTAAAAGAGAAGCTTCTTCAACTGTAGCAACAATAACCAATATCCGCATATTGCTTTTTTTTGACCGCTAAGATAAAACATATGGCCTATTTTTGTTTTGTATATTTGCACCATTAATTGTTATGATGATATATATTACGCGTAAAGAACATTTTAATGCGGCACACCGGATGTACCGCGAGGAATGGAGCGAAGAAAAAAATGCTGAAGTATTTGGTAAATGCGCCAACCCTAACTGGCACGGCCATAATTACAACCTGTTTGTAACTGTAAAGGGCCATGTTACCCATGCAACCGGCTATTTGATGGATTTAAAGGAATTAAAAGTGATTATTAATGATTATGTGATTGAAAAGCTCGATCATAAAAACATTAATAAAGATGTTGATTTTATGACAGGAAAAATGGCATCGACAGAGTTACTTTGCATTGAAATTTTTAACCAGCTTAAAAAACCAATAGAAGCATACGAAGGCGTGTTTTTACATTCAGTGAAATTATACGAAACCGAAAATAATTCTGCTGAGTATTTTGGCGACTAATTCCGAAAAATGAGTAACGAGAACCATATCCCCGACAGGGATGATGATATTGAAGGCTACGTAAAAATAGACCGCTACAATCCGGAGCTGATCCAAAGCCTTTCCGGCCATTATCACGAAGTTTTAAAACAAATAGGCGAAAAACCCGAGCGTGAGGGATTATTAAAAACCCCCGAACGCATTGCCAAAGCCATGCTTTACCTTACACAAGGTTATGATCTTGATGCTAAAGAGATCCTTAGCTCGGCTATGTTTAAGGAAGACTACAGCCAGATGGTGATTGTAAAAGACATTGAAGTGTATTCCATGTGTGAGCACCATATGCTGCCATTTTTTGGGAAGGCGCATATTGCATACATCCCAAACGGGCATGTTGTTGGCTTAAGTAAAATACCACGGGTTGTTGATGTGTTTGCGCGCCGCCTACAGGTACAGGAACGCCTGACCAATGAGATACGCGATTGTATACAGGAAACACTAAATCCAATTGGTGTAGGCGTTGTAATTGAGTGCCGCCACCTTTGCATGAGTATGCGCGGTGTACAAAAACAAAACTCAGTTACCACAACCTCGGCCTTTACCGGCGCATTTTTAATGGAAAAAACACGTACGGAGTTTTTGAATTTGATTTCAGCGAAATTAAGTTAAGATTAGTGATTGGAGGCCGGAGATTAGTTAAAAAACTATTATCGGCTTAAACAAAAATCAATAACTTTACTTATCTGTTTATCCTATTATCAAAACTAAATTAACTAACCTCTAATCTCCAATTAACTAATCACTAATTTGAAAGCATACATATTCCCAGGGCAAGGTGCCCAGTTTGTTGGCATGGGTAAAGATTTGTACGAACAATCTGAACAGGCCCGTGCATTGTTTGAGCAAGCTAATGAAATACTCGGCTTCCGTATTACCGACATTATGTTTGAAGGTACTGTTGAAGACCTTAAACAAACCAATGTTACCCAGCCTGCCATATTTTTACATTCGGTAATATTAGCCAGTGTTTTGAGCGATTTTGAACCGGAAATGGTAGCTGGACATTCTTTAGGAGAATTTTCTGCGCTTGTATCGGCCAAAGCATTATCTTTTGAAGATGGATTGCGCCTGGTAGCTGCCCGTGCTAATGCCATGCAAAAAGCCTGTGAAATTCAGCCATCAACAATGGCTGCTATTTTAGGCCTTGATGATTTTACTGTTGAGGATATTTGTTTGCGCATCAGTGATATTGTTGTGCCGGCAAACTATAATTGTCCCGGTCAGCTGGTAATTTCAGGTACCATTGCAGGTGTGGATAAAGCTTGCGCCGAGTTAACTGCCGCCGGTGCTAAAAGGGCGCTTAAGCTAAATGTTGGAGGAGCCTTTCACTCACCGTTAATGGAAGTGGCAAGGGTTGAGCTGGCACATGCCATTGAACATACTGAAATTAAAGCGCCTGTTTGCCCGGTATATCAAAACATTGATGCCAGGCCTTACACTAATCCTGCTATGATAAAACATAACCTGATAGCCCAGCTCACCGGCCCGGTACGCTGGACACAAACGGTAAAACACATGCTGGAGGATGGTGCAACTTCATTTACCGAAGTAGGACCAGGAAACGTATTACAGGGGTTAGTTAAAAAAGTTGACCGCGAAGTTGCTACGAGCAGTGCTTCCTTGTAGCAGTCTTTAGTCCGAAGTCTATAGTCATAAGTCCGATGGTTTAATTCGTTAATTTTGCTTTCGACTTAGGTCTTTCAACTAAAGACTTCAGACTCAAACAAAACGGCTTTATTTTTGCTTTGAATTTAGTTTATAAATCAATTGGGTACATCAGGAAAAATACGCGTATTGCTGGTTTTATTATGTGCCAGTTTGCTTTGTACAGCAATAATTGTTCAAAAAACATATACGCCCGTAAATAACCTCGATCAAACTGCTAAAGTTCTTGAAGATAACCTGCATAAAAAAGAGGGTTGTGTTAATGATCTGCTAAACAACAAGGACAGTTTTAACCTGCTAAAACAGCTGCCCGGTAACCCACCGGCAGCCATTAAACTCATTCATGATTTTACTACAGATAAGAGCATTTGGTTTGTAACGCTTACTGATGACCATTTAGCTTTTTGGAGTGGCATAAAAGTTATTCCCGAGCACCCGGCTTTAATAAAAGAAGGATATTCTTTTATTAAAGAATCCAATGGTTATTACGAGGCAATTAAAAAAAGTGAGGGTAGTTTTACTGCCATTTTTTTTATCCCTGTAAAGTTAAATTATGCCTTTCAAAACCAATATCTCCAAAACATATTTGCAAACGACCTTGTTAAAGACAATAACATTGAAATAGCCGATTTTACTGATAAAAATGTATATGAAATACACAGCACCGGTGGCTCTTACCTGTTTTCGGTTAAAATAAAACAAGGCGAAGTTAATCACAGGTTTTTTTATTTTGAATTAACCATATGGCTGTTAACTTTATTTTGCCTGTGTGTATTGGTTCATAACATTTGTAATTATATTTCGGGAAAGGGTTATGTATTTGTTTCATTAGCAGTTTTAGCCATATTTATTGTTTTTGTAAGGTTTATTAACCTGCATTATAACTGGCCCGATTTTACCTATAAACTGGCTATTTTTAACCCTGAATTTTATGCATCAAGCTTTGCTTACCCGTCCCTCGGCGACTTGTGCATCAATGTTTTATTTATTTGCTGGTTCGTTGTGTTTTTTTACACACAACGCCTGCGGCTTCTTAAAAAAACGCCTGGTACACTTGCAAGCTATTTTATTTTAAGCGGTAGCATATTAACGCTTATTATCACATCAGCAACGTTGTTGAATCTTTTTTATGGATTGGTCATCAACTCAAAAATAAGCTTTGATGTAAGCAATGTGCTCAATCTTTCTTTTTTCAGCATGTTAGGCGTGCTAATGTTGTGCTTTAGCTTCATGATATTTTTCCTTTTGTGCGAAGTGTTTTTAACCATAAGTACAAAGCTTAACATAGCCAATTCAAGCAAAGCCATAGTATTTATTGCGTGTATCATTGCAACAACAGCAATTGTATCCTGGTACCAGAACTTTACCTTGTTTTATGTGCTTTGGGGTATCATGATATTTATCCGGGCCTATGCATACAGGTACCGCTCGGGAGCAATTGAAGCTGCATCGTTCGCCATCATAATATTAATATGTGCACTGATCTCATCAATAAAGCTTAATTATTTTGAAGCTGTTAAAGAAAAAGAAACGCGCAAAGCCTTTATTCAGAAACTGGAAATCCCTGATGATGGCACTGCCGACCTGATCTTCAAAAAATTGGAACGGCAAATAATTGCCGACTCATCCCTGAACCAGTATTTTAAAGACAGCCTTCATAACAGTAACTATGTAAAAACCCGCTTACAAAAATTGTACTTTAATGGCTATTTGTCAAAATATGAACTTAAGGTACATGAATTTGATGACAAAGGGCAGCCACTTTCTACCGATAAGAACTATGCATTAAGTGTTTTTAAGGATATGGTTCTTTACAGCTCCTTTAAAGTTTCCAGTTATTTTTACCGGGAAAATGAATCCTTTGGCTTTCAAAACTATTTTGCCATACTCCCAATTATTGAGCGGGATGAAAACAGAGGCACATTAGTAATAGAATTGCAGTCAAAACCATTGCAGCAATCGGCTTCGTTCCCGGGGCTATTGATTGATGGTAACTTAAACCTGGAAGATGAATTTAAAGGTTACTCGTACGCCTTTTACAGCGATGATAAGTTACTGAGTCAAAGCGGCAGCTATGTATATAATCTCACCAATACTGATCTGCCCGGTGAGTTAAAAAAATATGTTCTTAAAACAACCAGGAGTAACGATGATAACTGGTATTCAATTTTCACAACGTATAGTCATTTAATATATAAACCCAGTGAGCGTAACCTTATAATTGTAAGTAAAGAAAGAAATCCCCTGTTTTTTGGCATAACCTCCATTACTTTCTTTTTTGTTGTACTACTGGCATTCAGCGTTATAATTATATTAACCAGGTGGCTGTGGATGAGGATAAAAATATTGAATATTAATAATGATCGCATCCGGTGGAGCTTTAAGATAAGCTTTGACAGGATACTTTACCGTACCCGCATCCAGTTTTCGATGATATTTGCCGTGGTTATTACTTTGATATTGGTTGGTTTTATTACTTTTTTCTCGATAAGCACCGAATATCATACCCAGCAGGATCAAACCATCCGGGATAAAATCAACAGGATTGCACTTGCATTTGAAAACGGCCCATACAGTAAATATATATCAAATATTAATGAAGAGAGCCAGGTTGATTTTAACGAATTTGCAAATGCCTATTCGGCCGACCTGACATTATTTGATTTAAACGGCCTGCCATTAATTACTACCCAACCAAAAATTTATGAATTTGGCCTGCAGGCCAGGCGAATGAATGCCCGGGCCTATATTTATTTAAATAAACTGCAAAACTCCGAATACGTAAATGACGAAATAATAGGAAGGCTAAGCTACAAAGCAGCATATGTGCCGTTACGGGGGCCGAAAAATGAAACTATAGCTTATTTGCAGCTGCCTTATTTTTCGAACGAGGCCGATTATAAAGAACGCATAGGTGCTTTACTTAACATAATGATAAATGTTTATGCATTGATTTTTATTGCGATAGGGCTGTTTGCCGTGTTTATTGCCAGGCAAATAACTGCACCATTAAATTTTATACAATACAGTTTAAGTAAAACCATGTATGGGAAAAAGAATGAGCCTATACGGTGGGACCGTAATGACGAAATTGGTGCATTGGTAACGGAGTATAATAAAATGATATCGGCGCTTGAAAACAGCGCGCAAAGACTGGCACAATCCGAACGTGAAAGCGCCTGGCGTGAAATGGCCAAACAGGTTGCACACGAAATTAAGAACCCGTTAACACCTTTAAAGCTTGGGTTGCAGTTGCTTGATAAATCCTGGAAGGATAAGGATCCTAAGTTTGATCAGAAATTTGAACGGTTCAGCAAATCGTTTGTTGAACAGATAGAAAGCTTATCAAACATAGCATCGGAGTTTTCGGCTTTCGCAAAAATGCCCGATACACGTATCGAGCGGATAAATACCTTCGAAATATTAACCCAGGCTGTTACCATATTTAAGCAAATGGATAACATAAGGATTTTATATTATGCGCCCGAAAACCCATTTTATATCAATGCCGACCGCGACCAGTTGTTGAGGTGCTTTAACAATTTATTAAAAAATGCCATTGAAGCGGCGCCGCCTGATAGAACTGGTATAATTGATATAAACTATCTGATCACCAGTAAAAATATTTTATTAACCATAAAAGATAACGGCAATGGCATACCCGAAAGCCTGCGCGAAAAAATATTTGAACCCAATTTTACTACTAAAAGTTCGGGCACGGGGCTTGGTCTTGCCTTTGTGAAAAACTCAATTGAAAATGCAGGTGGCAAGGTTTGGTTCGAAACCATATTAGACGAAGGAACCACCTTTTACTTAAGTCTGCCGGCTGCGTAGAATGCGGAAGTAAATTTAGATGAAACTAAGAAGCTATGTAAAAATGACGTCTCTACGGTCTCTGCATTACAAATTCTTCTTTTAAAACAACTTCAAAGATTGATTAAGTGAGTAGTTAACCGAATATAACCTAATCAACCACTCACTTAATCAGCTTAATCAACCTATTTCAGCATAAAACCGGTTTTCCCCATGGTATATCCATCTGCGTAAAGCAAAACAGTATAATTACCTTTTTGAAAAGGGGCCGGGTTTTGCCAGTCGATAGTATATCCGCTGCCATCATCCTTAAAGTCGATAGCGGTTTTGTAAGTGAATTGCAGGTCTTGCCCGTCAGCATTAAATGTGCCTGAATCATTGGAAGTGATCAGGTTGCCTGTAGGATCGATAATACGTACATAAACATCGTGCATTGCCTTTTCGGCTACAGAATTACTTGCAACAGTAAAGTTTATCTTTATCTTTTTTGCCGGGTTGGCGCGGCTTACTTCAACCTCTTTACCGCTGCCTTTAACTTTATAGGCCACAACATCCGATGTAGCCAGCTTTATGGCCGAAGCTACCTTAACTTTGGTACCTAAATCCTGGTTTTGCTTTGAAAGTACCGAATCTTTTTGGCTAACCGCTTTAACAACGGTTTTTAAAGTATCCCTTTCGGCAGTTAATGAGGTGTTTTGTTTTTTAAGCTCTTCAATCTGTGCGGTGTAATTGGTTACAAAATACCTTAGTTGTTTAACGTCTTCCTGTGCTTTTGCCAGTTCGGCAACAGTTAGCTTACCCTTTGCAAGTTCTACCCGTAAAACCCTGATCTTTGCCTTTAGCGAATCGTTCTTTGCCTGCATTGTTGCCGACAGTTTGGTTTTACCCACGTTTACCTGTTCAATCTGAGCTTCCAGGCTATCCAATTCGGTTTGTAACCTGGTTTTTTCATCATTCTGATATACGACTTTTGTATCAGATTTATTTTTTTGCAAATACAAGTAAACGTCTGTGGCCAGCAAAGCCAATACTACCACTATAAGGAAGTAAATGACATTTGAGTTTTTTTTAGGTGTTTGCCCTGTTTGGTTTTCCATAGCAATTAATTTTTTTAAGTTTTTAATACAATAAATAAAACCGGTAGCTATTAATGTTATACATTAATATACTTAAGAATAAATTGATATTAACAACCGGAATACACTTATTGTTATCAGTTTATAAATAAAGTGTAAAAAAACATAACGCAAGTTTTTCCATGCGTAGTATATAATTTAGTTAGATGCGGGTTAAAAATAAGCACAATATGCTTAAATCACAAAATAAGCGCAATTATTGTGAACCATAATAAACTTGCATGGTTGTGAGTTTATATCTTTGCAGCTTTTAATAAATTTTGTTTGATGTACATCTGCCGCCAGTTAATTTTCTTTGTTTTTACGCTATTTTTCTTTACAAAGGCAGAGGCCCAACTTAATAACACCCCGGCGCCAGATAAGCCCGACCCTAAACGCGAGTTCAGGGGCGTATGGATTGCTACAGTAGAAAACATCGATTGGCCCAGTAAACCTACCCTTACTACCGATCAGCAAAAAAAAGAACTGACAGACCGGCTTACAGCACACCAGCAAATGGGGATTAATGCAGTGATGTTACAGGTAAGGCCCGCCGCCGATGCATTTTACGCCAAAAGCCGCGAGCCATGGTCCAAATGGCTCACAGGTAAACAAGGCAAAGCCCCCGATCCTTTTTATGACCCGTTGGAATTTGCAATAACCGAGGCCCATAAACGCGGTATGGAACTGCATGCATGGTTTAATCCTTACAGGGCCACCAATGATAATAAATTCAGTGCCCTAAGCCCGACGCATATTACCAGGATAAAACCCGAATGGTTTTTTACTTATGGAGGGCTCAAGCTGTTTAATCCGGGTATACCTGAGGTACGGGATTACATTGTAAGAGTTATATTAGATGTGGTGGATAATTATGATATTGATGGCATTCACATGGATGATTATTTTTACCCTTATCAAATTGACGGGCAACACATAAATGATGCCGAAACATTTAAACAATATGGCGGCGATTTTGATGATATAAAAGACTGGCGGCGGCACAATGTTGATACTTTAATACAAATGCTTAGTGATAGCATTCATAAGCATAAACCCCATGTTAAATTTGGCATTAGCCCTTTTGGTATATGGGCAAATCAATATCAAAATCCGGAAGGGTCTGACACCCACGGAGGGTCATCCTATTATGAGCTTTTTGCCGACTCGCGCAATTGGGTAAAACAAGGATGGGTTGATTACATTAACCCGCAGCTTTACTGGCCAATTGACAACCGGTCGGCTGCATTTAATAAACTGTTGGATTGGTGGAGCGATAATACTTATAACAGGCATCTGTACATTGGTATGGCTGCTTACCGTATTAATGAGCACCCCAAGAGTAAATTCAAGGATCCTACGCAAATGCCTGATCAAATAAGATACCTGCGCGATAATCCAAGGGTACAGGGGAGTGTTTTTTTTAGTTCAAAATCGCTTACCAGCAATCCACTGGGCTTTACCGATTCGCTTAAAGAAAATTTCTATAAAAACCCGGCATTGCCACCTGTAATGCTTTGGCTGGATTCTATCCCGCCAAATGCGCCGCTTAATTTTACAGCTACCCCGATAAAAAATGTAATTAATTTAAAATGGGAAATTCCTGCTTTAGCAAAGGATAAAGAACCGGTATATGGTTATGTTATTTACCGTTTTGACGGCGATGAAAAGGTAAACTTAACCGACCCTCAATATATTCTGCATATTCAGTATGATACCACAACGGCTTTTACTGATACGACGGTTAAAAAAGGGAAAACCTATTTATATGTAGTTACTGCTTTGGACAGGTTGAAAAACGAAAGCGAACCATCACCGACGATTGCAGCTACACTGAAATAGTCAGTGTGAAGTCAGTAGCCTTGAGTCAATTTTGTACTTTCCGGCTTAAGACTAAAGACTTTCGACTCAGGACTAACCACTCTCTTATCAACCATTCACTCAATCAGCTAAAATTTTAAATTAACCTTAAGCCATTGTTGAACGTCTTCCTGTTTAACAATTTCGGGAGGGAGTTTATCGTGTATCAATTTTTCCATTTTATTACCGGTGTTTGAGAAACGATAATCCCATAAAAACATGAGCTTGTTAATCAGGTAAACCACTTCATTACCCTCTTCCTTATTAAAAATAGTATCATCGGGCTTGCCTGTAACACGGGGATCGTGCTGCGTATAGGCAGTCCATTTATAATCGGAATAGTGTAAATTTCTTCTTGAAAACAAGATCATGATCGCGTTCGATTTCTTTAAAGATACTGATAATTAATGGGGTTTAGGTTTATTGCGGTTTTTAACAATTATGAAAAACGCACTTAAAGAACCAAGTAGGTATACTGCAACTGCTATTCAAAAACTGCTGCTGTTATCACCATCCTTTTAATTGCTTAATATAAGCGGTTAGCTCATTCGCGATAAGCTCATGGTCGGTAATGTCGGGGTGACCGCCGCAACCATTATGATACTGACGCGAAAAAAAGTATTTGGATACTTTTTTATCACCCTTGGCATTTATATAAGCGGTAATACCGCTAAGGTAATTTTGCAAAACGGTAGTTAAGTTTTTATCAGCCATAGGGCTGGTTAAACATACAATATCAGCTTTTGGGTAATGCTGCCTTATTGCTTTTATAAAATTTACATAGGCAGTGCAGTACAGCGTTGAGTCTTGTTTGCCATCATTCTGGCCAAGGCATATGGTAACCACATCAGGCTGATAGGCTTTAAAGTTCCAGCTAATGGTATCGTTTCGCAGGGAAACCTTATCATAGATCTGTGGCATAACTACGTTCATGTTGCAACAGCTGTGTACAAGGCCAACGCCGGCCAGCGAAGTTAAGTGCCATTGCGCATTGAGATTACGCGAGGTGCGCGGGCCGTAGCTCATGTAGGCGTTATGCTGATCGTACCACTGGCCCTTGTCGCATGGTATTGCCGATAGGTCCATTCCCGCTCCGCTGGTTATTGAATCGCCGAAGTACTCGATCTTGCGTGTTGGTTTTGCAGATAACGGCAAAAGGTCCTCGCACCTGAACCCCACAAAATCAATATAGCCAATGTTCGACTCCGTATCCTTGCAGATAATTATCGTATGTTCCGTATCAGCCAGGCCATCGGGCACATTAATGGTATTTACCTTACCGGTGGTTTGTATGCGGTAAGGCGTTTTATCATCAATAATGATCTCCAGGTAGTTGTGGTTATTGCCGCCCATAACTTCATCATTCAATAAAATTTCGCAATGGCTGCCTTTAAACCTTGCCTTTATGTAAACACCTGGCGACCAGATCCGCGGCACCTGCGGATTCGAAAAATCAATCCTGCCCACATATTGTATATGACTGTTATCTGCCTTAAATAATTTTAACGCTTCGCTTTTGTTTGATGCAACCGCAAACGAAGCATTTATCAGCATAAATAAAAACAGGTAGAGGCACTTCTTCATAATTTACAGATTCAGAGTTAACGGTTAAACAAACTTAATCAATCGTTTTTAACCAAATGGATATTATAAGTGCATTTAATTATTCAGGGCAAACGCATAATAACCTATTAATCATCAGCCTCCTATAGAAACACGCATGCACGAGGAATTTTAGTGCGTTTGCCCCGATTTTTATACAATAAAAAAGGCGGCCTGATTGACAGGCCGCCTTTTGGTATTTTTATTTATCAGATATTAATTTTGATCGGGCTCATCAGATGGTACGCCAACAACTTTATAAGTAGTTTGGTTGTTGTTATCAGTTTGTTGCTGATAATATACACCATCAGGCGACACATATAATTTTTGACCGTTAACATTTATCTTCCTGCAATCTGATGGTAATTGGCTAACAATATCACCCATTTGCGGTCCTTGAGGCTGCTGATCCTGTGTGGTAGCATCGGTATTTAATTGGCCGTCTTTACCTGCAATCTGGTATACAGTTGTACCGTCATCTTTGGTAACCGGCTGATAATAAACACCATTGTCTTCATAATATTGAGCACCATTAATTACAATAGATTGTGCAGATGAAGGCAAGGAGGTTACCTGCGCGCCAACCGGCGGTTCAACAACAGTGTACTGGTCATTATTATATTCATAATATAAACCATCGCTAAAGTAGTACTGTGAATTACCGAAATAAAACGGATAATAACCGTAAGGTAAGACCCCGATAGAAAAACCAAGCCTTGGTAAATAATAAGAGCCGTAGTAGCCATGAGAGTAATGGTAATAACCATGATTTCCCCAATAACCTGCGGCGCCTCTGCCATAGCCCACAGCCGGAGCAGTACGATAACCACCGCCTCCGGGAACGCCAACTCTTCCTGAAACGCCCGGACGTGGTGCAAAGTTGCCTCTTGCAGCTACACCTGTACGTGGTGCAAAGTTACCTCTTGACACTCCGTTGTTTCGGGGGGCAACACCGGCACGATTAAAGTTACCTGGCCTTTGCGGAGCAATAGAACGTTGTGCAGAGGGCCTTGAAAAGCCGCCACCCGATGGCCGTGCACCACCACCTCCGCCACTGGAAGGCCTGGCACCGCCACCGCCGCCACCATGATCATGCTGAGCACTGGCCGGTAAAGCTAAAAGCACGCATAGAAGTGTGCTCAAGGCTATGTAAAGTGAATTTTTGTATATGGTTTTCATGATGAAAAATTTTAAAACAGGCATCAGCCTTACTATAATATGCTGATATATAGGTTTTAGACTAACTTTCTGTAAAACGGTTTAACAGTTAATAAATTATTTATAATTATAATCAAAAAAATAAAACTTAGTTTCAAATTAACCAGCATTGTTACAAACGATTTAAACCGGTTAAAATAATTGGTTATTTACCGTAAAAATAATGAATTTATGCCAATTAAAGCATAGTAACGGTTAAAGCGCAGAAAAGTTGCATCGCTTTAGAATCAAGAGTTAAGAGTAAAGAATCAAGAGTCAGGAGATCAAGAATCAAGATAAGGATTCATCATCCAACGTTAACGGTGACATATAGCTTTTTGGCTCCCCCTTTAGGGGTTGGGGGCTGGGCCTATAAGGCTTCCCCGATAAACAAAAACGGTTCATCAAAGTGCAGGCTGAAAAGACCGTCGGCCGTAGTTTTATACAGATTGTTCCTTACCTTTTCGATTCCGCTAAATTCAAGCCTGCTAGCTGAACTTAATATTTCAATAACCTCTCCTGCTGGTTTCCACTTGCTAAAGCCGGGATTTACAGGGAATACTTTTTGATGATTGCTAAAAATAACCAGGTTTATCTGGTTAGCAAAATGTTCAAAATCTTTCAGGTTTAATTCATCTGTTATAATGTTAACTGCAGGATATTCATAGCTGATTAAATATTTTAAAGCTGCATCCGTTAAATTATCATTCCCGGCCGACATCAACTTAACGTCGGATTGTAAAACTTCATCGTCGCCCTCAGTAATTATCCAATCTATTTTAATCCCATAAGCATTCAGTCTTTCGGCGGTTTGATGGGTTGTTATAACGGTAGGGCTCCATTCTAATAGCTGTCCCAACAATTCATCGGCAAAATTATCAAGCCCCAGCACTAATAATGCGGGTTCCTGTTTTTCGCGTACGATGTGGTGGGATGACATGTTTTTTTTGTCTGAACCGGGATTTATACGATTATACTGATTTTTAATGATGTTTCTTTTGCAATCAGAAAAATCAATTTAATCCGTCAATCCCGGTCAATATATTTTCTGATAAAACTCCTTCAAAGCCCGTGCCGGATCAATTGCCAGGTTAACCGCTGCCGATATCGCTATACCATAAACGCCGGTTTCTATTAAATGTTCAACATCAATTAATTGTATACCGCCAACGGCAATAACCGGGTTATTAATTTGCGGGTGTTTTTGCAGCTCACGATAACCTTCATAGCCAAGCAATGGTTTATTATTAGGCTTGGTATTGGTATGGGCAAAAGGGCCATACCCGCAATAATCAACAACACCGGTGTTTTGAACGGCTGTTAAAAGCTCAATGTTTGTTGCCGATGCACCCAGCGTTTTATCATCACCAATGCTTAAACGGATGGTTTTAAAATCGGCATCAAAATCTTCAATGTGTACGCCCTGGGCATCAACCCTGTCCAGTAAATGATAATGATTGGTAAGTATCAGCGTTGCGCCCCAATCATCGCATATTGCGGCTATCTCGTTTATCTCATCGATAAGCTCATCATCGGGCTTCGTTAAGCACCGGTATTGGATCCAGTTTGCACCTGCTTCGCAAGCGATAGTTGCCTGCCATAAATGACTGCGCTCCGGCAAGTCCTGGGTGAGGTAATGGAATTTTGATATGTATTTTTTCATTTTTTTCTGAACCTTGATTTTTAGGATTAAAGGATTGTCTAGATTATTGCATAGTAAGAAAAAATCATGAAATCCTTAAATCAAGAAAATCATGGTTCTGACTTATTTTTTTAACACCTCACTTACTACCTGCCCTATGTTTCCGTTTGGTGCCTGTATATGTAAAAGTGCTGCAATAGTTGGGGCAATATCTGTCATATGTGTTTCGCGGGTGGCGCTGCCGTGCTGAATGCCCCAACCCATAAATACTAATGGGATATGGCTGTCGTACGGGTTCCAGGTGCCATGTGTGGTGCCTGTTGGCCCGCCATCGCCTGAGCCATGACCTGTAAACCAGCCCGGTTTTAATATAATTTGAATTTCGCCGCTGTTGGCAATGCTGTATCCGTTTATAATACGGGTACGCAATTCTTCAGGAATGGCTGCCGTTTGTGCCCTTTTCATATCTACCACAAAGGCAATATCCGGTTGCTTTTCTAAAAAAGCAATGCAATCGCTTTTGACCTCGTCCTTATCCAGTTTTTTGCTGTTGATAAGGTTGTAATTTAAGTTAACCTGGTAATCATTAAGGCTCAATACTAAGCGGTCGGCTTTATATTTTTCCTGTAATAATTTATTCATTTCCTTCAACGTTGCCCCATCATCCCAAACACCGGCCGGGATATTATGATCATTTAAAAAAGCTGTGTTGTGTGCAGCGCCATGGTCGGCAGTTAAAAATACAGTGTATTTGCCTTTGCCGACTTTGGCATCCAGGTAAGTTAAAAAGTTTGCCAGGTCGCGATCCAGGCGCAGGTAATTGTCTTCTATTTCAACCGAGTTTATCCCAAACTGGTGACCGATATAATCGGGAGAGGATAAGCTTAGCGCTAAAAAATCAGTTACATTGTGCTGGCCCAGTTGCTCGGCATTTATGGCGGCAACTGCCAGATCGAGCGTTATCGTATTTCCGTACGGGGTGGAGCGGATCAATCCCAAATTTCCTTTATATAATGCCGATGTTTTTACGGGTAAGGTAGGCGCATCGGTACCTTTAAACTTTCCTTCGTACTTACTGTCATCAGGTGTGCTTTGCAGGTAGGTATTTATGGGGTAAAGCGTGTTCCAGTCAAGCTTTAAATAATTTTCGGCAAGTTTTTGATCGTTAAAATCTTTTACCCACTGCGGCAGGTCCTTCATATAATAAGTGCTGGTAATCCAGTTGCCGGTTTTATCATCAAACCAGTAAGCCGCATCGGCCGTGTGACCGGCAGGTAAAATGCCACCCCGGTCTTTCAAAGCGATGCCTATTACTTTTGAGTGGAAGTTTGTAGCTAATTTTAATTCATCCGTTACCGTAGTGGTAAGCAGGTTGCGCGGCGACATTTGCCCGGCTTTGGATGTGCTCCCCACGGTTTGAACAGTACTATCTTCCGTGCAATACATTGACTTTCCGGTAGCCTGGATAATAAAATCATTCCCGGCTATGCCATGTATAGCAGGTACCGAGCCTGTGTATATACAACTGTGCCCGGCAGCCGTTACTGTAGGGATGTAATCAACCTGTGTGTTTTCGCAGGTAAAACCTTCATTTAATAAACGCTTAAAGCCATTGCTTTGGTAACGGTCATAATAACGGTACAAATAATCCCAACGCATTTGGTCAACCACTATACCCACCATCAGTTTAGGGCGGGCAAGTTCGGTGTTAACGGCAGTAGTAGTTGCAGTAGCAGTAGCAGTTGTCACGGCTTGCTTTTTCTTTTTTGCTTGCGCAGATGCAAAACAAGCCGTGAAGATGAATAGTATAAACAGTAGATGTTTTAGCTTCATTTTAAAATGTTTAAGAATGTAAATATCAGCAACGCAATTAAAACTCAATGTGATGTTTAAGTTAATCGCTGATTACGTTGATTAAATGATTACGTTAATGATTAGCTCGTCTGATCAAAGTAATATGATTACGCTGACGCAATTAATCAACGTAATCATAAAAAATCAATCTAAATCAACGGTCAAAATTTAAGGTTTAATCCCAATAAAAAGTTTGCCGGTGCCTGCGGGAAAAAGTAATTGTAATTTACCACCTTACCGCCCTCAATATCCGGATAGGTTGCCCCGTTCGATTCATACTTTGCGCTAAATATATTGTTGATCAGCAGCGTAATGCCAATATTTTTTATCCATTCAGTTTTAAAATTATAGCTAAACCGCAAAGAGTTTATAAAGTAGCTGTTCAAATACCGGTTAGATGTCGGATCGGCGGGAGCAAAACCGGGTGGGTTGATGTTGTCCGTATTATCCAAATATTGCCGGCTCACATATTTGCTGATCAAAGCCACCTCACCGCCTTTAACTGGCCTGAAGCTGATGGTACTGGAACCGACCAAATCCGGCGAAAAAGCTATGTCGGTTTTGCCATAAGTATATTCAACTGTACTGTTATTATCGTAATCAACTAAAAACTGCTGAAAGTTTTTAACCTTATTGCTGCTCAATGATGCCGTAGCCGACCAGGTTAACTGGCTGCTTATTTTCAACGCACCGTCAAACTCCAGTCCTTCGCGATAGCTGTTTTTTACGTTGCTGCGAATCTGGTCGCCAACGTCATTAAGGGCTCCCGTTAATACCAGTTGGTTATAATACAGCATATAAAAAGCGTTTATGCCGCCCGTAAATATGCCTTGCTGGGTACGGTATCCCAATTCCCAATCCTTCAGGTTTTCAGGTTTTGGGCGACTGTCCGGGGTTGATTGCGTATAATCATCCCGGTCGGGCTCGTGGTTTCCGACTGCGAACGAGGCGTAAATATTATTTTGCGGATCAAACTGATAGGTTATACCTCCTTTAGGATTAAAAAAATCGAGCTCCACCTGCTGCTGAACATTTTGTAACTGATCATTAAAGCCTAAAAATGAATAGGAAACGTGCCGGTACTGCATATCGGCAAACAAGGTGACTTTCCCTATGTGGTAGTCTGCTTTTGCAAATATGTTGAAGTCGGTTTTAAAGGCATCGTCCCGGGCATATTGATAATCGGGCGGGATATCGGTGCTTTGCTGCGTCCACTCGATGTTATCATAATGGGCACCCCGGTATACATTGTAAGCGCCGCCGAGATTAATGTTCAGATTTTTATCGGCCTGGTACTTTAAATTGTAAGTGGTGCCGTAAAATTTATTGTTGAGCCATAAGCGACGGGTAAGGTCGGTTGTGGTAATGGTATCTCCGCCAACAATTACCGGTTTTATACCATATGATGATAAGTTTTGGGCAGGCGCATATTCCTCATAATAACCAAAACCATGGGTATAGTGCAATGCTCCGCTAAAGGACAGTTTGTCTGTTATTTTTTGATCAACCAGCAACTGATAATGATCCTGGGTATAGTTATCAGTTTGGTTTTTATAAAATGTGCCGTTTGGCTCCAGGCCCAGTTCA
>Ga0206874_1036_pt1 | contig 35949 bp, 39 predicted proteins | sample Alteio_BWOrgCont_12_FD_152629 | JGI IMG/M metagenome (GOLD analysis project Ga0206874, IMG submission 152629) | Enriched cells from forest soil in Barre Woods Harvard Forest LTER site, Petersham, Massachusetts, United States -... | ecosystem: Environmental > Terrestrial > Soil > Temperate forest >...
TGGATAGCTGGTTTATCCGTACCACCGCGGTAAAAGATAAACTGGTTGCACTTAATAAAACCATTAACTGGAAACCTGAATCAACAGGTACTGGCCGTTTTGGTAACTGGCTTGAAAACCTGGTGGACTGGAATTTATCGCGTTCCCGCTTTTGGGGAACACCGCTGCCTATATGGCGCGAAGAAAACGGACCCGAAGAAAAATGTATTGGCTCAATTGCTGATCTCCATTCGGAAATAGAAAAATCTATAGCCGCAGGTTTAATGCCGAAAGGTTTTGTTATTGATGACCTGCATCGTCCGTATGTTGACGATGTGATATTAATTTCATCAACCGGCAAACCGATGTACCGCGAGCCGGATCTGATCGACGTTTGGTTCGATAGCGGCGCTATGCCTTATGCACAATGGCATTTCCCTTTTGAAAACAAGGCGAAGTTTGCCAATGCTTACCCGGCTGACTTTATTGCCGAAGGTGTTGACCAAACCCGCGGCTGGTTCTTTACCCTGCATGCCATTGCGGTTATGCTGAGCGAAGCAAGCGATGAGATAAAAGCAGTAAATGCCGAAGTCGGCAATGAAGGCGTTGCATTTAAAAATGTGATTTCGAATGGGTTGGTGCTGGATAAAAACGGCAACAAAATGTCCAAACGTTTGGGTAATGGTGTTGATCCCTTTGCCACTATCGAGAAATGGGGCGCCGATGCACCGCGCTGGTACATGATAAGCAATGCCGCGCCATGGGATAACCTTAAATTTAATGAAGAAGGAATTGATGAGGTGCGTCGCAAATTCTTCGGCACGCTTTACAATACTTACAGCTTTTTTGTGCTGTATGCCAATATCGATAAATTTAAATACAGCGAAGCGGAGATAACGTTAAAAGATCGCCCTGAAATTGACCAGTGGATCATCTCCCTGCTCAATACTTTAAGTAAAGAGGTTGATGATTTTTATGCCGACTTTGAACCAACCAAGGCCGCCCGCGCCATACAGGATTTTGTTGATGCGCATTTAAGCAACTGGTATGTACGCTTAAGCCGTCGCCGCTTTTGGCGATCGGATAACTCGGATGATAAGTTATCGGCCTATCAAACACTTTATACCTGTTTAACAACCATCGCCAAACTGATGTCGCCAATAGCGCCGTTTTTTGCCGATCGTTTATATACCGATTTGAATACGATAACCGGTAAAGAGGAATTTGAATCGGTTCACTTATCGTATTTCCCTGAATATCATACCGGCCTGGTAAATAAATCACTTGAAGAACGGATGCAAATGGCGCAGGATATCTCATCGCTGGTATTATCGCTCCGGAAGAAAGTGGGTATCAACGTAAGGCAGCCGTTAAGCAAAATATTGCTGCCGATACTGGATAAAAACTTTAAGCACCAGGTTGAGCAGGTAAAGGATCTGATCCTTTCTGAAACCAATATAAAAAACATCGAATACATAACCGATACCACTGGTTTTATCAAAAAGAAAATAAAACCAAACTTTAAGGCCCTTGGAGCCAAGGTTGGTAAGGATATGAAAGCAGTTGCCGAAGCTATCGGTAATTTAAGCCAGGATGACATTGCCCGGTTGGAAAACGAAGGAAGTTTAGAAATAGATGTGAATGCAGGTGGTAAAGTAATTGACATATTGCCGGAACTACTCACTACTCACTACTCACTACTCACTACTGACGTAGAGATCATCGCCGAGGACGTTCCCGGATGGCAGGTCGCAAATTTAGGAAAACTAACCGTGGCTTTAGATGTTACCCTTACCGACGAGTTGAAACAGGAGGGAATTTCCCGCGAATTGATCAACAGGATCCAGAATCTGCGCAAAGCAAAGGAGTTTGAGGTTACCGATAAGATAAATGTAAGGCTAAGTAACCATCCATTTATCAGCACTGCGGTGAATAATAATTTATCCTATATTTGCGCCGAAATTTTGGCGGAGAGCGTTGTGCTTGATAATGAGCTTAATGAAGGCGAATTAGCCCGGATTGATGAAAACGAAATAATAATTGCTATTAGTAAAATATAATGAAAACAGAAACAGAAAAAACAAGATACTCTGAATCAGATTTGCAGGAATTCAAAGCACTTTTACTTGATAAACTACGTATTGCAAAAGAAGAATTAAACAGCCTGGCAACCTCGCTAAGCTCACCTAATGCCAACGGCACGGATGATACTGCCGGTACCTATAAAACATTGGAAGATGGATCGGCTACGCTGGAGAAAGAACAAATAAATCAATTAGCTGCCCGTCAGAAAAAATTCATCGAGCAGTTGGAAGCTGCATTGGTACGCATTGAAAATAAAACTTATGGCGTTTGCCGCGAAACCGGTAAATTGATCCCTAAAGAGCGTTTACGTGCTGTACCGCATACTACTTTAAGCATGGAAGCCAAATTAAAACAATAAATGAAGGCAGCTTATCTCCGACCCTTTCTTTTAGCCATAGTTATTATTCTTATTGACCAGATCATTAAAACCTGGGTAAGGACACATATGGATTTTAATTCCGAGATCCATTTCCTTGGAAGCCATGGTATGCTGCGCTATACCGAAAATAACGGTATGGCATTCGGCTGGGAAATAGGCGGCGAAGCGGGCAAGCTGGTATTAACGTTGTTTCGTATTATTGCGGTTTTTGGCATTGGCTATGGCCTTGTTTATTTAATAAAACACAAATACCACAGGGGATTGATTATGTGCGTGGCATTGATATTTGCCGGCGCACTTGGTAATATTGTCGATTCTACGTTTTATGGCCTGCTTTACCAGCATGGGCATTTATTTGAAGGCCGTGTAGTTGATATGTTTTATTTCCCATTGGTAAAGGGCACTTATCCATCATGGTTCCCGGTGTGGCACGGTGAATACTTTGAATTTTTTCAACCCATATTTAACCTGGCTGATGCATCTATATCGGTAGGTGTGATTATGATACTGATCTACCAAAAAAGGTATTTTAAACACGAAGTACCCGAACTAAGCAGCCCTAACAGCGAAATGGTGGAGGAATAGCTTGGTTCATTAGTTCAACGGTTCATTAGTTTATTGGTCTTATCAAAGGATAATCTTTTCTAAACTAATTTTCTGTCTTGATTCCTGACTCTTGGTTCTTGATTCTAAATTACTTCATACTTCCCGAAATAGTGGTAATCGCATCCAGGTGATTTTTAATAGGCGTTAGTGTTTTGTTGGCGAATGATTTGATATCGGGGTCGAGGCTGTTTTTTGCTATCCCTTCAAAAACAATTACATACCTTTTGCGGCCGGTGATCATGGTATTTACATAAGCATTATCAAAGGCTTTGCCCGACAATTTGTTCAAACTGTCAATTGTTTCCTGGTCGGCGGGCAGGGGGGTTGTGGGTAAGGTGATATGCCTGTTTTGGGCAATTATTTTTAGTTTATATAGTGTTTTGGTAATATCCTTAGTCATCAGGCCGCCAAAGTTTCTTACCCGTTTATTTTCGGCCTTTTTCTGCGCAAGCTTACCCAATTCAATTTCTTTAAGCCCGCTGCTGGCCACGTTAATAGTAAACTGAATATCCTCTTTGGTTAAGGGAACCGACATCTGCGAGGTATCTTTAACAGCATTCATGCTGTCGGTTTTTGTTATCGAATCGGTGCTGCCGCCATTACCTGTGCCTTTGCAGGCCGGCAGCAGCAGTGAGGCACATATAATAGCTATTAAGGGGCGTAACCTATTCATGGGCGGCTTATAATTTGTGAAATATAAACAAAGTATTGGCTAATTAGTTTCTGCGCAAATAATGCGATGCATATTAATAAGTATTACGCATGGAGTTAGCTTAAAGTTTTATTATTTTTGACACATAAAATTTACAAACATGGATTTTCCTGCAGGATTAAAATACACCAAAGACCACGAGTGGATAAAAGTTGAAGGTAATGAAGCCTATATAGGTATTACCGAATTTGCGCAGCGCGAATTGGGTGATATTGTTTATATCGATATTTCTTCCAAAGGGAAAGAAGTTGCCAAAGATGAAGTTTTTGGTACCGTAGAAGCCGTTAAAACAGTATCAGACCTGTTTATGCCGGTTACCGGGACAATCACTGAAGTTAATTCTTTGCTGGATAGCAAGCCTGAGCTGGTTAACACCGACCCTTACGGCGATGGCTGGATGGTTAAAATCACCCTGCAGGATGCAGCAAGTGTTGATAGCCTGCTTTCTGCCGAAAGTTATCAATCGCTTATTGGCGCTTAATGAAAACCGCTTTAAAATATTACTGGCCCGCTATTTTGTGGGCCTTATTTATTTTTATAATGTGCACCATAAAATTGGGTAAAATAGGCGATTCGCCTATTTTTTTCCCAGGTTTTGATAAACTGGTACATAGCGGTTTCTTTTTTGTGATGGTAGTTTTTTATACTACAGGTTTAATAAGGCAACAATCACCCCGTGTAATATCGTATACAGCTATAATAATTATAACACTGTTTGCAATTGTATATGGCGGCAGTATTGAATTATTGCAGAACTACGTTTTTACCTGGCGCGATGGGGAATGGGGCGACCTGTTTGCCGATGCTGTAGGAGCATCAATGGGTGCTTTTAGTATAATACTAACAGTTAACGCAATGAAATATGTTAAGAAATAGATTAATAGTATTGGGGTTATTAGGCATGCTGACCCTCTCGTCATGCGGAATTTTCCATAAAGGCTGTGGCTGTCCAAAGTTTGGTAAAATTAAGGGAAGCCAATTTGAAAATTTGATGATGTGCTGATTTGAGGATTTCCGGAATCATAATATCGTTTAGTCATTTTCAAATCATCTAATTATCATATCTTCAAATTAGCTAATCTTATTTGGATTTAATTTAAATAAGACTTACATTTGGCTCCATATAACAGTAACATGAGGCTTTCACAACTGGAATTAGGCGAAATTGGGATCGTAAAAGAATTTACCGATCTTGAAATGTCAGTTAAATTGATGGAAATGGGATGTTTGCCCGGTGAAGAAATCACAGTTTCGCGCATTGCGCCCCTTGGCGATCCGATTGCTGTAAACGTTTCCGGATACCAGCTTAGCTTACGGAAATTTGAAGCCTCTACTATAATTTTGCAGTAGTTTTTAACCCTTGAAAGCCGATATAAGAGTTGCACTTGTAGGAAACCCCAACACCGGTAAATCAACTCTTTTCAATACACTAACCGGTTTAAATCAAAAAATAGGAAACTTTCCCGGCGTTACGGTTGATAAAAAAACCGGCTATTGTACGCTTCCTGATGGCCGTACTGCCGAGATCATCGATCTGCCCGGCACTTATAGCATCTACCCCAAAAGCCAGGATGAATCTATCGTGTTTTCTATACTGGCTGATAAATCAAATCCTCTTACACCCGACCTGGTTGTAGTAATTCTTGATGCATCAAACCTGAAAAGAAACCTGTTGCTTTATACTCAGGTTGCGGATTTAAAGATCCCCGTGATCATTGCATTGAACATGATCGATGTATCGAATAAAGCGGGGATAAACATTAATATACCATTATTTGCAAAAAAGCTTGGGGTGCCTGTTGTGCCCATTTCGGCAAGGCGGGTTGAGGGTATTGACAAGTTAAAAGAAGCTATATCTTTTTCCAATAAAATTGCGTTGCAGGAAAGCTCGATAGATATAGATGCCATTGCGCCGCAACTCATCGCTCAACTGAGCAAAGAGCTAAAGCTGGATAATCCGTATTATGCTTTGCAACTGGCGCACCAGCACGAAACCATAAAATTTATCTCGGCAAGCGAAAGTGAAAGAATAGAGGAGCTGGAAAAAGAGTTCTCCTTCCATTCGCAAAAGGCACAGGGCGCCGAAACCATAGCGCGCTACAGCTTTATAAACGAGTTGCTGTACGATACGGTTAAAATACCCGAAACTGCAAAGGACGAAACGCTTAGCAATAAAATAGATAAGGTACTTACCCATAAAATATTCGGCCTCATTATATTCCTGGGCATCCTGTTATTCATGTTCCAATCCATCTTCGCATGGTCGGCTTACCCGATGGAGCTGATTGCCGATTTGTTTGTGTGGATCCAAAGTACATTACATAATATTTTACCTGCCGGGCCCTTAACCGGCTTATTGGTTGATGGCGTTATCGGCGGGTTGAGCGGCGTAATGGTGTTTATACCGCAAATAGCCATCCTGTTTGCTTTTATATCTATTTTGGAAGATACCGGCTATATGTCGCGGGTTACGTTTATGATGGATAAGCTGATGCGTAAGGTTGGCCTTAACGGTAAATCGGTAGTGCCGCTTATTGGTGGCTTTGCCTGTGCAGTACCGTCCATTATGAGCACACGTACCATTGAGAACTGGAAAGACAGGATGATCACCATTATGGTTACGCCATTGGTTACCTGCTCGGCACGTTTGCCTATTTATGTACTGCTCATTAGCCTGGTTGTTCCTAACCGGAATGTGTGGTGGGTTTTTAACATGCAGGGTTTGGCCCTTACGGGGATGTATGTATTCAGCCTTATATCAGCCATTGTGGTGGCGTTTGCATTTAAGCTGGTTTTAAAAGGGCGCGAACGCGGTTACTTTATAATGGAATTGCCCGTTTACCGCATGCCGCGGTGGAACAATGTAGCCTTCAGCATGTACGACAGGGCAAAAACCTTCGTTTTGCAGGCTGGGAAAGTAATTATAGCGGTATCCGTAATATTATGGGTGCTGGCATCATACGGCCCAGGCGACCGCTTTGAACGCATCGAACAAAAATACCGTCAGCCACAATATACCCGGCACCTTAATGCCGATGAGCTTAGCAAGGCTATAGGTTCCGAAAAGCTGGAGAACTCCTATGCAGGCGTATTGGGCCATGTAATTGAACCTGTTATCCGCCCGTTAGGTTTCGACTGGAAAATAGGCATTGCACTCATCACCTCATTTGCTGCACGCGAAGTGTTTGTAGGTACTATGGCCACCATATACAGCGTTGAAGGCAGCGCCGAAAAAATGGAATCGGTACAGCAAAAAATGAAAACCGCCACCGATCCGCAGACAGGCCGCCCTGTATTTTCACTGGCCGTAGCATTCTCGCTCATGATGTTTTACGCTTTCGCCATGCAATGCGCCAGCACCGTAGCCGTAGTGTACCGCGAAACAAAAAATTGGAAATGGCCCGCCATACAATTTGCCTACATGACCGTGCTGGCCTATGCAGCGAGTTTATTGGCTTATAATTTGTTGAAATAGCAACCATCTTTCTACTTAGGTGTTGCACCTGCGGCGTAATAATTTGATTGCTTGATTTTTTTCGCCAATAATAATTAATGTTTATTTGCCCATCTTTCCTGTTTGGACAACCATTTTAATACTTCCGTCGGTATTAAAAAACAATTTATCTACACATATTGAACGAAGGTTACCCCTTCCCGAAAGAACGTCGTTGTGATAGAAGGCATACCATTGACCCTTATATTCAACCACGGAACCATGGCTGGTATCACAACCAGTTGGATCTAAGTAAACACCCCCGTAGGTCCACGGACCTAAAGGGCTCTTACTCGTTGCATAATTCAATCTGTTAGCGCCTTTTCCATTCACCGTATTGTTGTCGGCATAAGTAAGGTAATACAATCCATTTTTTTTAAACACCCATGTCGTCTCATGAAAATCCCTTAGCCCTTGCATAAATACTAAGGGCTGCGCTAATTCCGTCATATTATCCTTCAATTTAGCCCCTGCGCATCTGCCACCACCGCCGTAATAAAAATAAGCTTGCCCGTTATCATCAATAAAAACAGTTGGGTCAATCATCGCATTATTATCATTACCTAAATCAAGGTATCCTTGTGCAACAAAATCACTTGCCGGTTTTTTGCTGGTTGCAATTCCAATTTTCCATGTTTTATTCCAATCCGTTCCGCTGGGATGGGGGAAATAAAAATAATACAGGCCATTTTTGTAAACACAATCCGGAGCCCACATAAACCCACCTTCCTTGCGGCCCCACGGTACCTGGCTTGCATTCAGAATCTCCCCGTGATCTTTCCAATTCACCATGTCATCAGTGGAAAAAACGTGGTATTTATCCATTAAATCACAGCCGCGCGGCGGATCCACATCATGAGAAGCATAAACATATAAACGTCCGTCTTTAAATACCCTGGCGGAAGGATCGGCAGTATACATATGCCTGATAAAAGGATTTTCTGCCAATTTAGAAGTTGAATTTAACCTTCGGGTTTTACAGCTTGAAAAAATGGTTACAGCGGCAATTATAAGAACAATTGCCATTTTCAACGAAACAGATACGATTGCTTTATGACGAGATTTTCTTTTATACATGCTGATTGTAATGATGTGGTTTTTTACTTAACTATGTAACGCTTGTAATACTCAAATCATTGAAAAATGCTTCCACCTGTGTTGGTTAAGCGATATCTGGCGAACGCTTATTCAACAATCCTTTCTTTGATAATTTGAACATATGAGTAAAGTGCGGAAACACCCGGTCGGTAGTGATTTAAAGAATAACTCTTATTATCACAACCGGTATTTCTCATTCGAAAAATCATCCGTAAAGGTTTTGTCGACTATCAAGCGAATCACCTCATCAATTTCATTACCCACGGTTAACAGGTGCTCAATGATCTCTTTATTATCCGGGTTATAAAAATTACCGCGGTCCATAATATTTATCAGCCCCAGCATGCTTGCAACCGGCCTCCTCAGCTCGTGCGAGGTTAACGATGCAATATGGCGTAAGCGCTCATTTTGATCAACAATGGCTTTTTCAGCTTTGAGCCTCTCTGTTATATCCCGGGCGAAGCACCCGATGCCGGTAATTTCGCCTTTTACTTTATATATGGGGTTAAAGCTTATTTCAAAGCTCAATACCTGCTGGGTAAGCGGATCAATACTTTCGTTTATAATAGAGTACCGCTCACCAGTAAGCACTCTGCCGTAATATCCAATCCACCTGTCTATTATCTCCTTATTATACCCGGTGTGCCGGTAAGAGTAATCCCCCTCTTTGGGTTCAACGCCGGTTAAATCGGCAATGCGGGTACGATAAGCTTTATTCATATAAACGTATCGCGAATCCTTGTCGAGCGACCATATCTGGTCTTCGGTATTATTGATGAGGGCTTCCAGGCTGTTTTTGGTCCACATCAATTCTTCCTGGTAGCGCATTTTCTCCGTTACATCCGTTGCGACTACAGCAGTACATTCAATGTTTTCAAATTTTACATCCTGGCAGGTAATTTCCGCATAAATTATTTCACCATTTTTGTTTTGATGCTTCCATACACCGGCGTGGATAATGCTTTGAGGTTTTAAGCCTGAGGCATTTCTTTGACGCTGGTAGGTATTAAATTTATCCATTTCTTCCTTCGGGCGCAAATCGCGGGTGCTCATGGTTAAAAACTCCATTTCCGAATAGCCATACCGTTCAATAGCAGCCTGGTTTACCTTTAATATACGAAATGAAGCTATTTCGTATATCCACATCGGATTTGGATTATTATCGAATAAAAAGCTCAGGTCAGCGAGTGGATGATCAGGCATAATGTATGTTTGGCTCGTTGGCTACAGTCATAAAATTAATTATTATATTCCAGATGTTGTTATCATTGCATTTTGTGTAACATATATGATACGTTAAACTGACAGCTATCATTGTTTTTGCGATAGTAATGATATCTGTTGAGTTATGAAATTTTTTTAAGAGAGATTAGTGGTTGGGGGTTAGAGATCAGAAAGAAATTAAATGTATTGAATCTGGTAGCAGAAAAAGCTTTTTAAACTAATCTCTAATTTCCAACCACTAATCTCCATCCAACTCTTTCATAATTAAAATAAAATACCTACCTTTGCATCCCCGCAGAAAGGACTCCGGGGACATGTTGAATACATAAAATAAAGAAATGGCAACTAAAATCAGACTGCAAAGACACGGTAAAAAAGGAAAGCCTTTTTACTACATCATCGTAGCGGATGCACGCGCACCACGCGACGGACGTTTTATTGAGCGTTTAGGTTCATACAACCCTAACACTAACCCAGCTACTATCGACATCAATTTCGACAAAACCCTTGATTGGGTAAACAGTGGTGCACAGCCAACCGATACCTGCCGTGCTATCCTGTCGTACAAAGGCGTTTTATACAAAAAAACATTTACAGGGAGGCCTTAAAAAAGGCGCTTTGACCGAAGAGCAGGTTGAAACAAAATTCCAGGAATGGCTTGATCATAAAGAAGGTAAAATAACCGGCAAAAAAACAGGTTTGGTTTCTGCAAAAGACGAAGCACGTAAAGCAGCCCTTGCTGCCGAGGCTAAGAAAAAAGAAGCCAGAGCTGCTGCTATTGTTGCGAAAAACACACCAGCTGTTGAAGAAGTTGAAGAGCCCGCCGAAGAAGAAGCATCTGCTGAAACCGAAGCAGATACAACTGCCGAAAGCGCTGAATAATTAGGAAAGAAGCCAGGAATCAAGAAGTCAAGATACAAGAACTAATTTATTACTCTTTATTCAGAATTCTAATTCTTGCAGCTTGATTCATAAAATGGCGAAGCACCCACAGGTTCTTCGCCATTTTTATTTTATATTAATATTTTTACTAATAGCTAATAGCGATGGGTTTTAAACCCATCGCTATTAGTAAAAGATAAAGCATTTACTATGGTAATTGAAGATTGTTTCAGGGTAGGCACTATATTAAAGCCCAAAGGTCTGAAAGGAGAATTGCATGTTTATGCCGACTTTGATGGCCTGGAAAATATAAAGTTTAACACCGTTTTTATTGAAATACAAGGCAAGGTTATCCCCTATTTTGTTAGCTCCATAAAGTATCTTCAAAAAAAACGCTGCTTACCTTATTTTAGAGGATGTTGATACCATTGAAAAAGCATCCTTGCTTACAAAAAAGAATATCTATCTCCCCAACAAACTAAAGCCTAAACAAAAAAAGGCTGAATTTACCCTGATGGACCTGGTTGGTTTTACCGCTGTTGACGTGGACGAAGGTGAGCTGGGCGAAATCACCGATGTTCAGGAATATCCCAAACAATTTATAGCATCAGTTAATTACAAAAACTGCGAAGTACTTTTCCCGCTAAATGAAGACATTATTAAAAGCATTGATGTGGTTAAGGAGATTGTATTAGTGAACTTGCCCGAAGGCTTACTGGATATTTACCTGGATTAGGAGAATACACCGGGTGGCTACAAAAAATATAATTACTTCCTTCTCTTTTTAGTTTCGTAACTCTATGTTTTCAGGACGATTTTGTTTTTTAATAAATTAAAATCATGATAACACCACAATTTACATACGATAATACAGGTAACAAGGTAGGGGTATTTTTGGCTATTGATGATTGGGACCAACTTAAAAAGATACCAGGAGTTGAAGAATTGTCGCAAACAGATCCTTTAGTGCCCGACTGGCAAATAGAATTAGGGAAAAAGGAATTGCATAACATTGCTGAAGGGAATACAGAGCTAATAGAATGGAATGTAGCGAAAAAAGAATTTAAGTTATAGCAGCCATGCTATATACTATTATTACCACCACCAATGCAAGGCGCGATATTCAGGATGCTATCAATTGGAAAACAGGAGACATCCGGAGTTAGCCTATTTGAAGTTTCTGATTTTAGATAATCGAATAGGTTGTATTTAATTGATTTAAACGAGTTGTAATGATGATAAACGACATCAGCACAGTTCAAAAATCATTAAAAATCACTTAAAAAACGGCTGTTTAAGAAGAATTTTAACAGCTTTCCGATCGTGATTTGGGCCAGCAAAACAAAGGCAGTAATTGTACAATAGTCATTTCGAACATTGTTAAGCAGACTGAACAAGTTTAGTCTGCTTAACAATGTTTAATTTAATTTGTCCTCATACGGACTTTATTATGTGGATTTTTATAGCTCACTCTGAGCGAAGGCTCTTGACCGGGTTTGCCAGGGCTGCTTTTATTGATTGAAAGCTTACAGTGATTAACGTTATAACCAACGCGCCAACACCTGATGCAACAAATACCCATGCTGATATGGGGGTTTTGTAATCGTATTGCCTTAGCCAATTGTGCAGGTAATACCATGCTAACGGTATGGCAATAAAGCATGAAATAATTACCAGCAATGCAAACTCTTTTGAAAGCATTTCCCATAAACGGTAAGTTGACGCGCCTAACACTTTGCGCACGCCAATTTCTTTTTTACGCTGCTCTGCAACAAACGATGCCAGGCCAAATAAACCGAGACAGGAAATAAAGATGGCTAATATGGTGAAGAAGGTGGCCAGCTTGCCGACACGTTGTTCATCAGCAAACTTCTTTGCATAATCTTCATCGTTAAAAGTATAATTGAAAGGCAGGTTGGGGTTGTATTTTTATCGAAGATATGGAACTGACCTTAATTTCATTACTGAAAAATATTTTTGCGCCAAAAAGCAAAATATGATCAAAGCAGAACAAGTAACTATTGAGAAAGCAACAACTACTCGAAAAACAAGGCGCCAAGTAAACTTGTAGTGTGGGCATATTTTTTATATTTGTTTATGCCAAGCCCAACAGAATTAATTGACCGCATCAAAAGCAACTTTGTCCGGGAGGAATTTCCCGCCAAAACGTTGCTGCTTAAAGAAGGCACACTGGCTAAAAAGCTGTTTTATATCGAGAAAGGTTGCTGCCGGGCCTGGTTCAACAATGATGGTAAGGACGTAACCTACCAGTTCCTCTTCGAGGGCAACTTTGCCTCCTCGTTTGAAACCATTATCAGCAATGCAGTTAGCTGGTACAGCGTCGAAACCCTGGAACCGGCGGTGCTATACAGCGTCAGCATCGAAGACTTCAGGAAGCGCATGGAACTGCACCCGCATATAAAAGCATTTTATTACCAGTATATAGAAAAAAGGCTACTTTTCTATCAAAAGCTATTTGTCGCGCACATCAAAGACAGTCCGGAACAACGCTATCGCGAACTACTTGCGCAGCATCCGGAGATCGTGCTGCGCGTACCGCAGCATTATATCGCTTCTTTCCTGGGCATTACTTCTGTATCGCTGAGCCGGATCCGCAACCGTAAATAATTAATTAACAATTGTTATCGTCAGGCGCAATTCAGAGCCGGTAATTTTGCTTCATCAAAAAATTACCGTTATGAATCAAACCACTGTACTCATTATAGGTGCCGGCCCGGTCGGTATGACCTTAGCCTGCGAGCTGGTCAGGCGCCATGTTGATTTCCGGATCATCGAGCGCTCCGCTGTACCGCCTCATGGCTCCCGTGCCAAAGCCCTGCAACCCCGCAGCCTGGAAATATTGAATGATCTCGGCATCGCCGAGGATTTAATGCCGCAGGGCTACACCGAACTGCCTTTCCGTAAATTCAATGGCAGCCAGCTGATAGGCGAAACGCCCCGCGCTATTTTTCCGCGGACCGATACCCGTTATCCAAAAACCTTATTGCTCCCGCAGCCAAAAGTAGAAGCCGCTTTGCGCACCAAGCTCGAAGAACTGGGTGGCAACATAGAATGGGCCACCGAACTGGCAGACTTCACGCAAACAGCCGATGGCATACACTGTAAATTGGAAAACCCGAACTGGACGGAAGAACTGACCTGTACGTATATGGTGGCCTGTGACGGCGGTAAAAGTAGCACCCGCAAAAAGTTGGGCATCAATTTCGTTGGCGAAACGCACCAACAGGAGCAACTTTGGGTTGGCGATGTGGAAGTTGCAGGCTTAACATTCGATGCCTGGTACAACTGGCTCAGTCCCAAGTTCGGGATGGCCTTCGCTTTATTTCCCTTTAAGGATAGTACAACCTGGCAACTGCAGGCCGTGATGCCGCCGGATGAGGATGGCAATGTTCCGGTGCCAACGCTGGAAGGTTTCAACCAGTTGTTTAAGGAACGTACCCAAATGGAAGGGGTTATGATTACCAATAGCACCTGGCAATCCGTTTACCGTGTAAATATCCGCAGGGCCGAACGGTACCGGGTGGGTAACGCCTTTATTGCCGGCGATGCCGGGCATGTACATTCTATCGCCGGCGGCATGGGGATGAACACCGGTATACAGGATGCTTACAACCTGGGTTGGAAACTGGCAGCAGTGATTAAGGGCGAAGCTAATGACAGTTTACTGGATACTTACGGCGAGGAACGTATCCCGATAGCGGACTGGCTGCTGGAAACGACTTCGCACCGTCAGCAGGTGATGCTGGCGGGGGCAACCAGCGGCAAAACCGGCTTTGATTCGCTGGCCACCGAAGATACCAGCCAACTGAACTTAAACTATCGTGTAAGTACGTTAAATGGTGCCGGCCTAACCACCGCCAGCGGTTTGCAGGCGGGCGACCGCGCGCCGGACGTGCAATTAGCGGAGGGCGGCTGGTTATCAGAAAAATTGCGCGGCCCGGAATGGAAGCTTCTAATGTTCGGTGATGAACAGCCAATCCAATTTGAACAAGGATTAAAGCTCATAAAGTGCGATGATACTATAGCTAAGGTTTATGGTTTGCCGCATGGCGTGGTATTGATACGCCCTGATGGCTATATCGCCCTTATCGCCGCAAACGCGGCTGAAGTCAAAACATACTTTCACTCGTCGTCTTTTTTAATCAAATGAACTGACTTAAAAACACTTAAATTAGTATAACTAAATCAAACGACATGATCACACTAACAATTATCCTTATCGCGGTTCCTATCATTCTGATTATTGCACTATTTACCCGAAAAGGGATCACGACAGAATCTGCAATTGACATTAACCGCCCGCAGCAGCAGGTATTCGATTACCTCGCCGTTTTAAAGAACCAGGAACAGTACAATGCCTGGCTGAAGATCGACCCGAAAATCAAAATTACTTACAGCGGAACCGATGGTCAGGCCGGTTCGGCAATGGCCTGGGAAAGCAGTTACCGGAAAGACGGCAAAGCGCACCAGCAGCTGATTTCGCTGACCGCCCCGGAACGAATTGAGATCGAGCTGGTGTTTGAGCAGCCGGTGCCGAGCAAGGCGCGTTACTGGTTCGAGCTAACCGCATTGAATGAAAGTAGTACAAGAGTCACCTGGCGTTACGAAGGCAATACGACCCCGTATTACATCCTGCGCGTAACACATTTATTATTTCAGTTAAAAAAGCGGGTAAGGAAGTATATGGAAGCCAGCCTGGCCAAACTGAAAACCACATTGGAAAACAACTAACAAAGATGGATACGACTTTAACACCAGGCGGCCCGGTACCCGGTACCCGGATGACCGCGGAATATATACGGCACCTAACTTCTATGGTTTATTTATGGGGCTGGCCCATGGTCAACGTGCATAACCGCGTAGCGCAGTTCAGGGATATACCTGCGCCGTGCTACCTGAATGGGATCGCACCCGTTGCGTCCATCAACCATTTGTGTATGCTGACCGATTATATCAAGCCTGAACAGCGGGCAGTGGCTTGTCCTAACCAGGACGTGGTTTATGGCATTGCCGGACTTGACTTTCGCAAGGAACCGGTAGTTGTACAGGTCCCTGATTTTGGCGACCGTTTCTGGGTTTACCAGGTTTGTGACGAGCGTACCGACAGCTTCGCTTTGCTGGGAAAACTTTATGATACGAAACCCGGCTGCTACCTGCTGGCGCATCGTGACTGGAGCGGCGAATGGCCCGAAGGGATCAGCGATATCTTTATTTGCCCTACCGATCTGGGTGTGGTGATGCCGCGGATATTTCAGCTGGACGATGCGGCCGATCGCCTCGCTATCCAGCCTGCGCTGAATGGCATTATGCTTTACCCGCTCAGCGAGTTTACCGGCCAGCCTAAAACAACCGACTGGTCAAAGACACCAAGCCTAGCAACCGGCCACTCCGGGCAGCAGCACGAAATGGCCTGGGTAAAACCGGAGGCTTTTTTTGATCAGCTTCAGATAATTTTAAAAGAAGTACCGCCACTGCCCGGCGAGGAGGTTATTTATGCCCAGGTCAGCGCGCTGCTGGAAACCCTGCAGGCAGCGCCCGAGCTAAAGGCGTTGGCGATACAATGTGCCGTGACAGCTGAAACAGAACTGATCGCCCCTCTTTTTGACTTTGTCAATGTGGGTTATCCGGTTAAGCACAACTGGACCACGCAGCGTAATGGTGCCGCCTTTGGTACGGATTACCTGACACGGGCCGCCTGCGCCAAGTCAAACATCTTTGTGAACCAGCCGCAGGAAACCCGGTATTTTTATCTGGATCTGGACGCTGATGGCGAGCGCCTGGACGGAGCTAATGGCTACACGATCGCTTTTGCAAAAGACGGGTTTCCACCCGTCAAGGGATTCTGGTCGCTGACGGCCTACAATGAGGAACATTTTTTTGCGCCGAACGCTATTGGCCGTTACTCAGTCGGTACCAAAAACAAGGACCTGATCATTGTCGAAGACGGCTCCCTGACCATTTATGTTCAAAGTGCGGCAACCGCAGCAAGGCAGCAAAGCAACTGGCTCCCTGTTCCGGCCGGGCCGTTCTCGCTTTACCTGCGTTGTTATTGGCCCGAAGAAGCGGTATTAAAAGATGAATGGACACCGCCGGCAGTAATAAAAGCTAACTAACACATGGAAACAGCAAACAAACCCTACGGCAGCGCCAGCGACCACCTGGCGAATGAACGCACCTTTTTAGCCTGGGTCAGGACCAGTATTGCCATGATGGGATTTGGCTTCGTCGTGGTCAAATTTTCTTTGTTCGTCAAACAGTTTTCAATGGCGATGGCCGGGCACCAGGTTGCCGCTTCCACCGGTTTTTCCGGTGTTGTGGGCATCTGTTTGGTTGGGGTCGGCGCGGGCGCTGCCTTAGTAGGCTACTGGCGTTATAAGCGAACCGAAAAACAATTGCTGGCTCAGGCCTTTGTTCAGCGTTCCGGCTGGCTGCTTGCATTTACCGTCGGGGTGATAGCCGCCAATTTACTGCTCTTATATTATCTGCTACCAAATCTTTGAAATAATGGAAAATCAAGGTGATTCAATAATCACACTTGCACAGCAAGCTTATATCTATGGTTTCCCGTTAGTGATGATGTATGAAAGCATGCGCTCAACCACTAATTATGAAAGGCCGGTCGAGAACAGTTTTTTTGCGCCCGTTAACCATTTCGCGCATTTCCGCACTTTTCCGGATGCGAAATTCAAGAGCATGGTTAAGCCCAATAACGATACTTATTACTCCAACGCCTGGCTTGACCTGGTCGAAGGACCTATTGTATTAAGCGTACCGGACACCAATGGCAGGTATTACCTGCTGCCGATGTTCGACGCTTATACCAACGTATTTGCTTCGCCGGGTAAACGGACCACCGGAACCGCGGCGCAGACCTTTTTGATCACCGGCCCCTCTTTTAACGGCACTGTTCCGGATGGCATGCAGCAGATCAAAGCGCCTGCCAATATGGTTTGGATATTGGGCCGTACACAGGTCAACAGCCTGCAGGATGGAAAAGAGGTCGTTTATGCGATCCAGGACGGGTACAAGCTTACGCCGTTGAGCCATTGGGGCACGGCTTATCAACCGGTTCCACATTCGGTGGATGCTACTATCGCCCTGAATGCGCCTGAGTTTGTCGAAAATATGGATATCAGCACTTTTTTTTCCGTGCTGAATGAACAATTGGCTAAAAATCCGCCTCCTGAAGCAGATGCGCCGGTGCTGGCAAAGCTGGCGGCCATCGGTATCGGGCCGGGAAAGCAATTTGATCTTTCAGCTTTTGACAGCGAAATACAGGCCGCTTTGAAAGCCTTGCCGGCAACTGTATTAACACAATTAAGAAGCATTGTTACCAAAGGCGGAAAACATGAAAATAACTGGGGGATCAACCGGAGCGGCGTAGGTAATTACGGCACCGATTATTTGGTCAGGGCTGTTTTTGCGCTGGTGGGCCTGGGTGCTAACCTCAATGCCGATGCTTCTTACCCGAATTGCCAGCTCGATAGCAATGGCGAACGGCTCGATGGGGCTAAGAATTATGTGCTGCACTTTGAAAAAGACCAGACCCCTCCGGCCAACGCGTTCTGGTCACTAACCATATACGGTCCTAATGACTTCCTGGTAGATAACCCCATCGACCGTTATAGTGTCGGCGACCGCAGCGACCTGAACTATAATGCCGACGGCTCCCTCGATGTTTATATTCAAAACAAACAGCCTGAAACGACAAAACAAGCCAACTGGCTACCATCGCCAGAAAGTGAATTTAGCCTGACCATGCGCATCTACTGGCCAAAGGTATCTTATTTAGATGGTACGTGGAAAATACCGGCAATTAAGCTGGTTGAGTAAGCTATTGGAATTAATATTGGTTCTGCTTAATTTAGAAGATATGTCCGCAAAAAAATTCAATCTTTATTTCATCAGCGTATTGCTATTCATGCTGGTGCTTCCATTGGGGTCCATAGTCACAAATATGTACCGGGATAGCTTACCATTCAGCCTGCTGCTCGCCGGCAAATGGCTGATATTTTGGGCCATCGGCGTACGCCTCTTCATAGCAGGTATCAGGCAGGCCACTAAACCCGCTTTCACCGCGCAGCAAATCTTTCGCATCAGTGGCAGTGATAGCTTCCCGGTGATCCGTGAATTGGGTTTTGCCAATATTTGCCTTGGCCTGATCGGGATAGTATCTATTCTAAGGCCAGACTGGAGAATGCCTGTGGCGATGGCGGGTGGTTTATATTTCGGATTGGCCGGAATGCTGCATGTTTTTAAAAAGCTTGACAGTAGGAATGAAGTGATCGCCCTGGTATCGGACCTCTATATTTTCCTGGTCATGCTGTTTTACCTGCTGGCCTGTATCAACTAACATGCTACAGTAAATGATAATAAAGCGGAATAGTCGCTTCTAAAGAGAAGCTTACTTCCTGCTACAACTGTGTCATTAAATGAGTAATGTGAGACAGCGTAAAATGAACTTCAAACTTCATAACCAAAGTTAAGTATTAAATTAATACACATAAGTTATTCTGTTGGCGTTTGTTATAAATGGAAACCTCGTTTTTTCTTGCTTTTTATAGGTGTTATTTCTATTTGTTGGCTACTTATTGTGTTATTCGTCACCATTTTATTTTCAATTGGTTTATCGAAATCAATACTGCCAATAAAAGTCAAAAGTGGCACCAAGGGTTCGATTGTAGCCCCGTTCAGCCCGCTAAAAAGCTTCACAGAAATGTGGAGCTTTTTGCATTAGAAGATTTCAACCTAAAAAATGCAATAACAACTGCTCCCATTCCTCTTCTAACGATAACTTAGGCCGGATTTGTTGTGCCTTGTTATACCAGTAATCGGCATTCCAGATATCGCCTTCTTTACGATGCAGATAGGCATGCACCCATGCAGATTCTTTATCAGTTAGATCATCAACCTGGGCATGCGCTTTATCCCAATCGCCTTTGCCATCGTACCAGAGGCTTTTTAACTGGACCGATAGCCCGTTACCGGGGTGTTCTAAGTTTAGGGATTCTTTAAATTCGGCTAAAGTTTTCATTGCACATTATTTTTTGAAATTAACCTCAACGTAATTACTTGCTGAGCGTTTACCAAATGGGTGATTTATCATGGTCAGCATTTGTAACCCATAGCTAAAAATATAACTCATTTATTAATTAATCGCATAAATGTTCTCTACTTTTATCAAATAAAATTCTTAAACATATTTGTACATATCCATGGTTAGTTATACTTCATCAAAGGCAAAAATAATCAGTATAGTTAAAATGAGCATGCCTATTATTTTTCTACTGGCATCAATGGGGGTATCTGCGCAGCAGGCATTGGTTACCGGTACGGTTCCACAAGAATTTTCCGGCAAATCCATCACACTCACCCTGATTAATTATGAAACCCGGAATGATAAAGTTGTAGAAGAAGCCCCGGTCAGCCGTGACGGTAAATTTACCCTCGTCATCAAGCTAAAAGAGCCCGAAATTTATGACCTGGGGGTGGACAACTCAAGCCTTTTGCAGGTATTGGCTAAGCCCGGCGACAAAATCAACCTCAACATAGGCAAAGACGCTATTCACGTTACGGGCTCAAAGGAAACACAATATTTAATTGATTATGAAGCCAACAGGAAACAGGTATTCAATAAGTATTTAAAACGAACCTATGATTCATCGGTAGTCGCGGTTAAAAGCGGTGATAAAGCAAGAATTGAATATTGGAATGTGCAGCATGAAAAAGCTTCGGAAGATTATAAAGCGGAACTGGCACAATGGGTGATGCAGCCCTTTTTTATTAACTCGCTTGCCGCGGTACACCATAGTATACGCTGGAACCCGGAAACCGATACTGCACTGATGAATCAAATGGTTGCCATTTATCAGCAAAAATATCCAAATTATGATCTCACCCGGCAATTGGTAAATAAAGTTAATGCTACCAAACGAATTGCGATCAATGCTGTAGCGCCTGCATTTGTTTCGACGGATACGACAGGGAAAAAAGTTGGTCTTACCAGTTATCGCGGTAAATACACGTTGGTTGAGTTCTGGGCCTCGTGGTGTGCTCCCTGCCGGGAAGAAAGCCCTACGTTGGTAAGGTTATACCATGAATATAAGGATAAAGGATTTGAGATATTTAGTGTATCTATTGATAAAAATACAACGCAGTGGAAGAACGCAATCCGCCATGATGGTTATACCTGGGTAAATGTATGCGACCTGAACGGATATGGAGGGCCAACGGCGGCACTATACACCGTAACCGCTATCCCGAACAGTTTCCTGCTGGATAAGAACGGAAGGATCATTGCTAAAAACCTTCGGGGCAAAGACCTGGAAAACAAGCTCGCAGAATTGATGAAGTAGAAATTTTAGAAAAGGGTTGGTTTGCAAATTCGTAAAGCACTGGAAGAGTGATTGTTACACGCATATAGAGAACTACAGATTAGTTATACCATTGATAATGAGCGTGTTTCACAACGTTCCGGGTGTTCCGTGCGGAAAAATGGAACGCTGTGCTGAAATCAGGGGGTAGTTAAATCAAATCGTATATAATTGTCAGTCTCTCGATGAGCATTCGTACGCGGCACATCGCAATGTAGCGCTTTTGTGCGTTAGCGGATTTGGCGGTGTGAAGAATAGCCATTGCGCATTTAATATTTTATTTAATGTTAGTAATAAAGATATCATAAAATTCTCAGCAGGCTTTTATTGGATGTGAATTTCAGGCAAATAATATAAGGACTATAAGTCAAAAAATCAGTCGATAAGATAAATTTAGCAGTGTAATAAACAAAAGTAAAATACTTATGTTTAGGTATTTATCATATGAGAAAGTACTATTTGTTTTTATCCCTTTTTTGTTTCTTACAGTTTTTTTGCAATTGTAATGCAACCAGTCAGAGTAAGAACCTGAAATTGGTGTTTATCCGCCATGCTGAAAGGCCCGAAGAGGGTGATAATTTAACCTGCCAGGGGCTTAATCGCTCCCTGCAATTACCCGCGGTGCTCTACAAAAAATTTGGAAGGCCTAATAACGTATATGTTCCTGCATTAGTGATGGGAGAAGTTACCAAACGCGCGCGGATGCTGCAAACCATTAGCCCGTTTGTGATAAAATATGGTCTTACTGTTAATTCCGCTTATGACGAAGAAGATTATAAAGGTGTAAGCCATGCGTTACTGAAGGAAAAAGGCACGGTATTGATTGTTTGGGAGCATAAAAATATTGCCCCCATCTTAGAATATTTGGATGTTAAAGAAGACCTTAAATGGCCGGGTGATGATTTCGACAGTATTTGGATAGTAACCATCCATAATGGTAAAGCTATATTTACTGCCGATAGTGAACACCTTCATCCGGCAGCGGGTTGCCCGTTTTAGCCAATATCTTTCAAACTAATTGCTTATACATTTCTTCATACAAGATATCGTAGCGCAAAAGCAGTTCTTCATCGTAAAGGATTGCCGACCGCAACGCCTTCAGGCCAGATACACCCTGCAAGTCCTCGATCTCGATCTTTTCTATTTTATTTTCAATAATGCCTGCTGCTTGCAACATAGCGAGGTACTTTAAATACTCGTACTCCTCTTCTTCTTTAGAATAAACGATAGTGATCTTCCCGCGGTGAGTAATCCGCTCCTGGGTGCCCTTAACGAATGCTTTATCTATCCTTTTTTTAATTACTTCGTACCGGATATTGTAAGCGCCATCAATATCAAAATGCTTTTCATCCATCCTGAAGCGAATATCTATAGGCGTGGTAAAAACCAGTATCAGTGTAGTTACGCCCAAATGATAAGGTAATATACTTTTCAGGCGAAACTGCTCCATTTCCATTTCGGCAGTCACCAATAGCTGCCACAGGCGTAAACGTTGCAGAACAATATCGTTAAACTTTTTATCAGGCGTTATGGCACTGCCGGCATATAAGCTATGCTCCACACCATCTGTTTTGAAACGCTCGTAATAATGCGGGTAAAACTGTTGGATCTCGGCTTGTCTTTTATCCAAAATATCCAGCAATTTATCATTAACCAGCACCAATGTTTTTTCGTAGTTACGCCGGTTGATGTAGAACTCGCCGGTTAAACTATCAATTTGCTTAAAATAATCCCCGATCCTTTTAGCAAGTGGTTTTTTAAATTTCCCAACAGGGCTTAACAGCGGATAGATATTTAACTCAAGATAGTGATTGATAGATTGCTCGGTATCAGCTTTTACCCCATCAGACATATCCTCAAGATAGCCTTGCAAAACACCGAGATGCCGCTCCGCACTTTCAACCGGTTTGTTTTGGTTTAATTGTTTTAAAATAGCTATTAAATGGTTTAACTGGTTTTCAAGGTCGCTTTTTACGCTTGAATTACGTGTGGCGGATGAGTTGCGAATATCTACCTGGCCATAAAAAGGAAAAACCTTCTTAAAGCGTATTTCTTTTATATTATAATCTAAACCACCAGCCAGGCTATTGATATAACTTTTGGCTTCCCGTTCAAATTTCCAGTTAACGCTGGGGTGCAATGAGGTATAATTATTTTGTATAACTGCCCTTATGCTGTTCTGAAACTCGCTGAGCTTATGGTCTATCGCATCTACCAAAAATGGCATTACCAGGTCAAGTTTGGTGGCGTTAACACTATTAAATTCGCCTGCCCCGGAGGATACCACCTCAATAAAACCAAGCATGGCTTTATCTTTTATTACCGGGGCAAGTATAAAGCTCTTAAAATTTTGTTTCTTTAAAATGTGTGCTAACTCACTACCCGGATTGGCGACTAAAAAGGTATCGATATCAGCTACGGCGAAGTAGCTTTGACGCTTTATAAGCGCATGGTATGAACCGTCACAAAAAATATGCTGGCGATCTTCTTCTTCCTTATCGGGTAAAATAAAACTTTTAATTTTATGTCCGAAACCCATGTTGCTTATTTTGCCGGTGTCCTGGTTGTAAAGCGTTAGGCCTACATTTATGTCGTTTATTTGAAATATCGATCTAAAAATGGAACACAAGGTTTGCTGTATATCATTGCCTGAAGATTTGCCGAGCAAATGGTCTTTCAATATAGAAACGGCATTTTGAATAGTAACATCAACCAACGTCATGATGGTAAACCCTTTCATAACCCAGCTATCGGGCGGAAATTTTTCTTTCCATAGGGCGATGTCCTCATAGCTATCCAGTAACAACGTGATCTCTGCGGCAGAAAGCTTGGGAGCTTTGCCAACGGGAAAGATCTCCATAAAATCGGCATTATATAAAATGCGATAATATTTCATAATGCCATCGGCAGTGGGGATATCATAAAATAGCGGCTTATTAAAATCGAGCCTCGTGCCATAAAACCTGTTTAGGATAATACCACAGGTAAACACATAAAACTGATCACTGGTAAAATCCCTGATATTTATTTCAAACCCAGGCCCGGCATCAAGCAAAATATCGCGAAAGCGATCGGTATAATTAAACATAAGGCCCTGGAAAGGGATAGTGATGGCTTTTATTTCATTTTTAGATAATGCCGCTGGGAATAATTCGGCCACTAAATGAGCTATAAGCGTAGTATTATCTACTATTTGCGATATATCGGTAATGCCATCCTTCAATTCGGGATGCGCGTGCACTTCTTTTAACAATTCCTTTGCGCTTTCGGCTGCCAGGCCTTCGCCATTGGCTGCAATATCTTCATACCGCTCAATGATCTTGTGAAAAGACAGCCTTATAATAAATGGGTTATCAAAAAACTGCGGTAGTATCATAGCCTTTGCAAGTTGATAAAAATTATTTCTTTAAAAAAGACATAGTTAAAGCCGAGCCCGCGCCTAAGGCTGCACCAGCGGCCACATCTGTAGGATAGTGCACGCCAAGGTACATCCTAGAATAGCTTACCGAGGCCGCCCATAAAAACGAAGGGGCTATAACATACCATTTTGGGTAAGCCATAGACAACGCGGTAGCGGTAGAAAATGTGGTAGCTGCGTGCCCTGACGGAAACGACGTGCTGCCTGCCCGGTAAACCGCAATGATATCGTGGTTTTGAACGAATGGACGGCGGCGCTTTACAATATGTTTTATTAAATATTCCAGGCCATATGACATAGCCGTACTACTTGCTACGAATAATGAATTCTGACGCATTTGCTCATTATGCCCCAGCACCCCGCCAACAAACAGGCCCGCGGGTACGCCGATATCCCCGTAACGGTAGGTGTTGGTCAGGAACAGAAAAACATCGGTTTGTTCGGGCGTGCGCGTGTTTTGAATGTCTATCATCACCTGATCATCAAACTGCTGGATGCGATATTGTGCAAATACTTTGTTGCCACAAAATAATGGCAAAATGGATATCAACGCTATAAAATATTTAATCTTCATTTGCTACCCGATTTGCTTTAGCATTTTAAATATTTCCAGCTGAGATTGAACAGCCGGTGACGCAGTTTCAATTTTTATGTTATTTAAGCTTTCACCAAGCCAAACAGCCTGTACATTATCTGCAAGCTGAAGATCGATGATGTCCATAATTTCAGCTTTAAGTGCATTATCGTAAATTGGGAAACACACTTCAATGCGATTATAAATATTGCGGTTCATCCAGTCGGCCGAACCTAAAAACACCTCCGGCTGGCCGTTATTGTTAAATATGTAGGTGCGGCCATGCTCCAGGTACCTGTCAACTATCCGCTTAATGCTGATGTTTTCGCTCATGCCATTTACACCAGGGATCAGACAGCAGATACCCCGGATTATTAAAGAGATTTTTACACCCACCTGTGATGCTTCATAAAGTTTGCTGATCAATACCTTTTCTTCCAGGTTATTCATCTTTATAGTAATGGCCGCCGGCAGGCCCTGCTGTGCAAAGGCTATTTCCCGGTCTATCAATGCCAGAAACCTGGTTTGTAAATTAAACTGGGCCACCAATAAAAAGTTGAAATTGATCTGATCATTCGCCCCCGGTCTTTTGCGCTTGCTGAGAAATATAAACAGCAATTCCATCTCGCGAAGCATATCCGGATTAGCAGTGAACAGGATATGATCGGTATAAAACTTAGCGGTTTGCTCGTTAAAGTTACCCGTTGATAGTATGCCGGAATAAACCGTACGGCCGCTCGCTTTGGTCTTAACCAGCGCCACCTTGGCATGTACTTTTAACGCGGTAATGCTATATACAATCTCCACCCCGGCGTTTATCATCTTTTTGGCCCATTGCAGGTTGTTGGCCTCGTCAAACCTGGCTTTTAATTCAACCATCACCGTTACCTTCTTACCACTCTCGGCGGCGCTTATTAAAGCATGGACAATCTTTGAGTTGCTGGCAACCCGGTACAATGTTATATAGATATCGGTTACATCGGGATTTATCGCGGCCTCGTTAAAAAAACGCAATATGGTATTATAACTTTGATATGGGGTATTAATGAGGATATCGCCGGCTTTTACCTGCGTTAACAGGCTAACATCGTCGCTTATTTTAGCAGGATGTATCGCCGGCCATGGTGCATAATTACCTCCTGGCAAATTAATATTTAAGGAGAAAAAGTCTTTTAAGTTATGATAGCGGCCTCCTTGGGTAACAATTGCGCTTTGCAGTTGAAACTGCTGTATTACCAGCTGTAATAACCGTAAAGGGATGCCTGCCTCATGCAGAAAACGTGTAGCAAAACCGAAATCGCGCTTTTTGAGCTGTTTTTCTATTTCCTCAGAGATGTCACCCGGATAGTCATCGGCCAGATCGAGCTCTGCATCGCGGGTGATCTTGATACTGTAACAACCCCGGATAGTGCCTTTAAATACTTTATCCAGGTTGTACCTGACAATATCATCCAAAAAAACAATATAAGTTTCGGTAAGCGTTTTAACGGTGGTGAAACGTGATAGCTCATCTGACGGAATATTGAGCATCATCACTTTTTCGATATTATTCTCATCCAGTAAATGGATTATAAAATAGAGCACGTTGTTACCCGGAAAGAACTTTTTTGAGGTACCCAGGTCTAAAGGCTGCAGAAATGCTAATACTTCTGACAAGAAATAATCAGTAGTTTGTTTCCGGACAATATCGGGGAACGGATCGCCATATAATAAATAAACGCCCCGGTCTTTAAGCTGCGGGATCAACTGGCCCCTTAATATCCCGCCAAACTTATTTAATTGGCCATTAATTTTAGTGGTTGCCTGTTGCAGGATGTTTTCCTGTTCGGCGGCATCAACCGGTGCGCCGTCGTCCTCGCCTATCTTTTTCAAGGCATGCAGTACGGGCATGCGCACCCGGTAAAACTCATCCAGGTTAGACGAAAAGATGCTCAGGAATCGCAGCCTCTCCAATATTGGCAGGCTATCGTTTGCCGCTTCATCCATCACACGTTCATTAAACGATAGCCAGCTCAGATCGCGGTTATAAAAATGAGGTTTATCCATCATTAAGCTTTTGGCGCTGCCGGAACAGCAGCAGCCGGATGATTAAAAAATATGAAAGCCAAAATGAAAGCCACTACCGAAATGATCAAACCGAACATAAACACATTGTAAGCAATCCTTAACAGGTGATATTTCCTGCCCAAAACAACGCCCTGCGCATACAGATCGCGGATGAGGCTCCCGTAAAGGAAATCTGAATCCTCCATCATTTTCAGCATGCCTTCGTTAAAATCGGCTAATTGCATCTTGTAAAAATTACCGAAGAACAGCAAGTTCACCTTTTTATCTTCTATCTGCTGATGGGTAAAGGTTCCATTTGGAATAGATGGGCGGGTAGACAGGATGGAAAAAGTCATAGCAACGAGGCTAACCGTCAGCAATATAAATGATGGTACAATCAGGTAACCGTAGGCATCCAGCCTGCGCAACACCAAACTGATAATTGCAGATAAAATGATGGAGTTTACGGTGATCATGATATGCGCTTTTTTATCGGCCATATCGCTCAGCCGCTGGTGATTGCTGGAGCTGATCCTGAACATCGTTTCAATGCCTTTTTCTGGTTTATCTTTTTCTTTCTTCTTTTTATCTTTTCCCTTAGGTGCTGCGGCTGTTGCCGGTACTATTTCCCCGGTGATAATTTCCTTCTCTTCCATTTCTTCGTTTTCGCCTTTTTCAACTTTTTTATGCAGTTCCTTTAAGTTTTCGGCTTGTTTATCATTAAGCAGTAGCTTGCAATAATCTGTGTAATAGGAATGTTTCTCTAAAAACGCAATAGTTTTTTTGTGCCATTCCAGTTTGCCTATGTCAATATGATGCAGCACATCGAATTCTTTATGAATCAATTTATCATTCTTGAAAAAATCATCCGTCCCCAGGTGAAAAAGATCGGCATCGCAAACAATCTGCTCCGGCAATGTACTGGCAGACTGCGGCATTTTAGTCGCCATAATACAAGCCTTTACAAGCTGTATATCGGCAGCGTCCAGTTTATGTTTTATAAGAAACGCTTCGGCAAGGCGTGCACTTTCTTCCTCATGATCTTTTAAGTGAGTGAGGTAACCGGTATCATGGAACCATACCGCCGCCATCACAATAAAAAAATCATGATCGTTTAATTGGTAGTGGTTGGCAATTTTGCCTGCCGCTGCAACTACATCTTCGGTGTGCCGCTGGTTATGGTAAATGAGGCTGGAGGTATCATGTATATGATAATAGTTTAACACATGTTCCTGTACCTGCTCCAGTAATTGCTGCTCATTCATTTCATGATCTGTTAAGCATTGTTAAAAATAAATTTAACAATTGTTTTAAATTCTAAAGTTAAGCGAAATATATGGATACCAACCTTCGTTGGAATGACCGGCCAATACCTGCAGCACCGTTAAGCTTGCGGGTGCAAAATACAGGCCCCCACCAACGCCCTGGTGCCATGTATTGGAATTATCGCCTTTTTCCCATACCCTGCCGGCATCATAAAAGCCCGTTAAACCTAACTGGCCGGGCAAAATATAACCGGCTATGTTGGCTAAACGAATACGTGCCTGCAGGTTATTAAATATCATTTGCTGACCCGCAAACCTGTTTTGCAGGTAGCCCAATAAATTGCCCTGGCCGCCTAAAAACAGGGATTGGTAAAAGGCAGGGTTGCCGATGCTTACACCCCCGCCTACCCTGTCGGACAATACGACAATAGCGCCGGTATCTACCTTTTGATAATAAGTAAATTCGGGTATCAGCTGCCCGAAGGATTTGGAATAGCTGTTAAGCCCTGTGTAGCCCTGCAATTTGATGTCAAGGTAATAGCCTTTAGAGGGCAGGATATTGTTGTTACGCTTATTGCTTATAAAGGCGGCTATTAAACCTACATGGGCTTTATCTTTGGTATAGGAGGTACTATCATAGGATTTGATCAATCCCGGTTGACTGATAGATCTTCCAGTATTATCATCGGCATTTAAATGATAAAATTGTATTGACGGGCCAAAACTAAACGTGCTGCCCTTACCCGTATGCCAGCGCAGGGCCGGATCGAATTGGTACAGGTCAAACCGGGTGCGGTAAAATTTATGATAATTACCGGTTTTGTCTAAAGTCGTTTCGTTTCCCTGCCCGAAAAAATTCATGGTATTATCAGGCGCATCAACCAAAGCTTTTAAGGTGATATCCGCTTTGCCTACAGCTGCCATCCATTGCCCGAAGTAATTGATCCGGAAGGCATCCGTTTCAAATGAGTGCGTGATCATCAAATCCTGCATGGTAGAGTAAGGTCGCTTGCGAAAACCATCACGACCAATATATCTAAAGCCTACACCTAATAAAAAGCCATCGTCCCTGTTTATGCTGGCATCTGCCAGGGGCATCCAAACATTATAGGGATTTGTAGGCAAAAAGCGGGCGCTTGCCGTATCGGCAGACAGGTGCGAGCTTATCCGGGTTGAGTCGCCGGTAATAGTGGTACGGCCTTTTAAACCGTATAGCCTAACTTTTGTATCAGCCTGGCGTACATCGATGGTCTTGTTGCCAATGCTGTCAATAATTCTGAGCTTTATGGGCGATGTTTTATTATCGATAATAATATGATCATCACCGGCGGATGTATACAATCTTATCTCCTTAGTTATATCAGGCTGATAGGTCATGTCCATCAGCACGTCACCTGTTTTACCGCTTTCTTTTAGCTTATTTACCATAACATGCATCACAGCGTTTGGTGCACTGGTAATACTAACCAGCTCATTCTTCTCGCTGGTGCGAATGTCCACCGTTTTATAGATGAATCTATAATACTCGTCCATAGCGGCGGGTATATTGCCGCGGCGCTGTTTCAGTATGGCCAAAAGCCGGGCGTTGCGGGCAGCAAAAGCCCCGGGCAGGCATTTAATGGCTGCCATTAATACCTCGTCGGTTTCATCTTTTACAAATTGATTCACCACGCGCATCCAGTCGGTATAATTAAGCTGTCCGCTGGGGTATTCCTGCAAAAACCTGGTTTTAAAAAGCGAGTATTTGATCTGCGGTATAGGCCCTTCAAAATTACCTAACACCGGATCGAGCCATGGTTGAGTTGCAACTGTGGGAAACACACCCTGCACAACGTGAAACACCTGGTCGCGGTCGCGCGGTACGGCGGTGTAGGTTTTATCTTTATCGTCTTTAACACTTGTCCAGCGCCATTGATCTTCGTGCCTGTCCCAATCGCCAACCAACAGGTCCAGCATCCGGGCACGTAAAAACTCTTCGCCATCTATACGGTTATTGTGATTTTCGGCCAGGCCCTTCACCATTTTTATAGTGTTCTCCGATTCACCTGTAGGCTCACGCTCTTCAAGCAATACTACACGGCCGGCGAACTGGGTACTGAATGACCCCAGCCGGCTATCGGCTACTAAAACACCTATCACCGGGTGCGCGTGCGGAATATGAGCTGCCTCAGCCAAAGGCGGCACAATCAGCGCCGAATATGGGTGCTGTCCACTATATTCATCGTCTACCCAATCAACAGCAAAAGTGCCCCGCAAATTAGGAGGCAATAACTTGTCGGGGATTTTCTCAACGCTTCTGACTACCCACTCTTTACCCGTGCTATCCTTCATCCTTACAGACTTGGTTTCCATACCGCCCCCAAATTGCTCGGAGCTAAGGCCACCATAAACCTTTGAAACGCGTATCAGGGGCAATTTAACCGGTTCGGCCCATTCCTTACGGTAATTTTCGCCGAACAGCCAACGGTGTATACTGCTGACCTCATCATATGAAGGATGTACCCTGATAATGATACTATCCGGAAAATCTTTACTTGCCGGCCCCGATTGCGCGTAAATTGCGTCGACGGCTAAAATAAAGAGTAAAGTGCATGTTACTTTTCTAATCATTTACGCTATAAATTAACCTGTTAACTTCTTTTTGCTAATTGCTAATTTACATAATATTATTTGTCTTGTAATTTGGGGTAAAAAGATCGCTTAAAAATGACATTATTTGGGCATGAATATTCCTCTGTTATTAATGGTTGCCTCCCGTATTTTCAACCTTTCCAAAGCCGTTCACATGCCTGGTTATTCTTTAAAGCCGGCATAAAAAGCAACTGCTGTTTTCTGAAAAAGTCAATGACAGTCAATGAATTATGATGCAGATACAATGAGTAAGATTGTAAAAACAGCAACTTGTAACCGTGGATTGCGCCCGGGGAAAAAAGATGAACCGGGCAGGAAAAAAACTTAACTATATTATGCCAGGCAATTGACCTGCATGCTGGTACGAGAGCTGAATGGCAGAATTCTGGCCTGTACGCAAATAGAATTTGGACCGTACAGCAAATAGAGATAAATGATGAAGGTTTAACTTTGTAAATATGAAGCCTGTTATCCGGATATTTGGAGACTCTTTCCTGTATTCCTGCTCGTTTGATAAAGCAACTATCTATGAGCAGTTTGTGCCTGAGCATGTACTGGCCTACCAGATTTCGGGGCAAACTCAAATTTATCATCAGCGGAGAGAAATGATGCTGGAAGAAGGGAATATTCTGCTTGCCCGAAGGAACCAGTTCGCCAAAAGCATAAAAATTCCAGCAAAAGACAAAGCGTACCAATGTATTTCCTTATTACTCACCAACGAACAGTTGCAGCAATTTGCCCTTGATAATGAAATTCTTTGCGGGGAAAAATATCACGGGATCAAGAACATTTTGCTTGAACCAAATACTATTCTTAAGGATTATTTCCTCTCTGTGCTGCAGTACGCCCAATCGGGGAAGAGCGTAAGCAAAAAGCTGGCATCTGTTAAGATGAATGAGGCCATTATAATGCTGATGGAAATACGGCCGGATCTGAAATCCTTTCTTTTTGATTTCAGCGATCCGCATAAGCAGAACCTGGAAGAATTTATGCTGAAGAATTTTCATCACAACGCGCCGATCAAACATTTCGCCAAACTCAACGGGAGAAGCCTGAGTAGCTTCAAGCGGGATTTCGCACAAACCTTTAAGATCTCTCCGGGAACATGGCTCAAAGAGAAGAGGCTCTCTGAGGCATACTATCTCATCAAGAAAAAGAGCCAAAACCCCCGGGATATTTACCTGAACCTGGGTTTTGAAAATCTATCCCACTTTTACACTTCCTTCAAGCAAAAATATGGGCATACCCCGGCAGAAATTAAACTTCAAAAACAATAGCAATGAACATTGAACAAAAATTACAGGATCTGGAAGACCGGATTGCAATCCGGGAACTAATTGATCAATACACTTATTGTGCCGATACCCGCGATGCCCGGGGGGCAAATGGCGATTTTTACTGAGGATACGAATTTCGAAGTGTATATGGATGAAAAATTACCTGCGCCAACCCAGGTAGTAACAGGCAGGGAAAACCTTCGCCCCGTCTTCGACGACCTGAACCAATACCTTTCTACAATGCATTTCAATGGCCAAAGCACGGTTAAGCTCAACGGGGACAAGGCAACCGGCATTACTTATTGCAGGGCTTATCACCTGAAAGTTATTGACGGAATACAAAAACTGATGATAGCCGGCATCCGTTACTATGATACCATGGTAAAACAAGACGGTGTTTGGCTATTTTCAGAGCGGAAACTAAAAGTGTGCTGGATTGAGAGCAGATAATTTTGAGGTGATTAATCGGAAGCTTGTAAACAAAGCAGGTTTATTACCGTTTTAAAATATGCCGGTAGAAATAATTTTTATTTTTACCATACCATTCGTTTTTTAATAAATTTAACATGCATACATCGGTTAAATTACTATTTATGAGCTTATTGTTAATTGCATCAGTCGTTAAAGCACAGCTGCCTTCTGTCAAGCCCCTGGATGTTGATCTTACCGATTATCAATATCCGTATCCTGTTCAGTTTATCACGCTAAAAATTCAGGGCGAAACACTAAAAATGGCCTACATGGATGTAAAACCAGCTAAGGCTAATGGGCATGTTATAATGTTGTTACACGGAAAAAACTTCAGTGGGTTCTATTGGAAACAAACTATAGCAGCTTTAACTGAAAATGGATACAGGGTCATCGTTCCCGACCAGATCGGTTTTGGAAAATCATCAAAGCCCCAGCACATTCAGTATTCTTTTCAGTTGCTCTGTCAGAATACAAAAGCAATACTGGATTCGCTCGGCATACAAAAACTTTATGTACTTGGACATTCGATGGGCGGAATGATCGCGTCAAGATTTTCATTGATCTATCCTGAACTGGTTGAGAAACTGATTTTGGAAAATCCTATCGGCCTTGAAGACTGGAAAGTAAAAGTACCCTATCAATCTGTTGATGTGTGGTACCAGGGTGAATTAAAACAGAATTATAATTCTTTTAAACAATATGAACAGGAAAGTTATTTTCATGGCACATGGATTCCGGCATATGATAAACTGCTGGAAGTAGAGGTGGGATGGACTTTAAGTAAGGATTATGCCCGCATCGCATGGAATTCTGCTCTTACCTATGACATGATCTTTACGCAGCCGGTATGCTATGAGTTTGAAAATATCAAGGCGCCAACATTATTGATCATTGGCCAGTTGGACAGAACAGCGATGGGCAAGAATCTTGTGACTGAAGACGTACGAAAAACATTAGGCAATTATCCTGCATTAGGGAAACTAACACATGAAAAGATAAAAGGGTCAAAACTTGTTGAGCTGGATGGATTGGGCCATGTACCGCATATCGAAGCTTTTGACAGGTTTATTCAGCCATTACTTGAGTTTTTGAAATCGTAAGATGTTTAAGGAAAAAGAAAAAATATCGAATGATGAATTGCGAATATCGAACGTCGAAGTTTTACTTCATAATTCAACATTTGTTATTCGGTGTTAGATATTAATTCCTTCCTTCTTTATCGGCCTTGGAAGATGGGAGGCCGGTTTTCAGCTCACTCAATAACATCCATTACCAAAAACAGCAGATCCTAACTGATCTGAACGCGATCGAAACCGGAACTTATCTCATTATCGCTGAAGGCGACAAAGATTTGGATGCAGCCAACCACCAACTAAAAAAAGCGAGAGCGATCAGCGCCAATGCAATTTTATATAAAAGAGAAGGCATGTACCGGACGGTACTCACTGGCTTCAGTAGCAGGCAGAATGCACAGAACATGATTGCACGGGTTCGGGCAGGAGTGAACTCAGGCACTTACATTGGCAAACAGAGTAACTGGTGTACTTCAACTGAAACTACCCCTAACTGTTTAATCTGCAACTTCTGACCATTGATTTTCCAAGGTACTCAAATGGAAAATCTGGTAACAACGCCATCGTTATGCGCATACCACCCATTGAGTAAATCCCCAATCTCCACATTAGAAGTTTCTTGCACTAACCATTTTAAGTTGTAATATTGAAATTAATTGATCATCCAATTACAGATCTGATAATTTCAATTCTGCATGTCGCAAAAAGATAAATTAACAAAATATATCCAGCTGTTTGAGGTCAATTCTCAGACAAAAAGGCTGCCGGAAACACCCCTCATTTGGCATAAATCCACAGCATCTGCTTCTTTTTTCTTTACCAACTTTGTATTGTTAATGTACTCGTAAACAAAACCATTTAAATTTTGCAAGTATTAAACACTATCAATTATTGCATGGCATTTAAAAGACATTAAATATTAATTCAAATAAAGAAATTAAACAAAATGAACAACGAATCGCAAATCAGGCTGCTGATTGAAAATTGGGCAGCGGCAGTACGAAACAGGGATCTGGATACTATATTGGCTCATCATTCCGCAGATATAGTTATGTATGATGTGCCACCGCCCTTTGAGTCGATAGGTATAGAAGCTTATCGTAATACCTGGGACATCTTTTTTAAATATACCAAACCGGGAGTATTCGACATTCAGGAGCTGAATATCATAGCGGATGAACATTTAGCTTTCTGTTATGCAACCATGAAATGTTCTGATAAAAGTGATTCAGGTGAATATGTTGAATTACCTTTCCGCTTAACCATTGGGTTAAAGAAGACGGGTAATCAGTGGGAAATTATGCATGAGCATCATTCAATACCGGCTAAATAATTTATACCACCCTTTAAAAAAAATCTTAAAATGAAACGTATTCTGCTTTTTATTGTACTAACTTTTTTGTTCTTTCCTGTAATGGCTCAAGGTTGGCAGGACACTGTAAATACGATAGATAATATGTTTAGTCGTTATCTGCCAAACAACCCCGGCGGCCAGTTATCCATTAGCCGGAATGGAAAAATTATTTTTTCAAAAGCCTGGGGCTTAGCGGACATAGAAAACAAACCACCTTATACCATGGAAACTGTAACCGAAGCAGGTTCCATTTCAAAACAGTTTACAGCCGCGGCCATTTTACTGCTGGAGCAGCAAGGCAAACTTTCTTTAAATGATAACGTACATAAATATATCCCGGAATTACCGGAATACGGCTTAACCATTACGATAGAAAACCTTTTACACCACACCAGCGGATTACGGGAGTGGAGCAGCCTGGAAGCCATTACCGGCTGGCCGCGTACAACAAAGGTGTATAGGAACGAAGATGTTTTTAAAATGGTTTGCAGGCAAAAAAAACTAAACAACATACCCGGCACCGAATTTATTTACAGCAATTCCAACTACCTGTTGCTGGCTATCATTGTGGAAAGGGTGAGTGGCAAAAGTTTTCCTGAATTTACCAGTGAATACATTTTAAAACCTGCAGGCATGGTACATTCAAGCTGGCGGGATAGTTACCGGAAAATAGTGCCTAACAGGGGAATAGCGTATTCGAAAAAAGATGATCATTATGAGATAAATATGCCATTTGAGAGCGTGTACGGTCCTGGTGCATTAATTACCACCACCGAAGATTTATTAAAATGGACTGCCTTTTATTCGAGCGGGAAGCTGGGCGGCCCCGGTTTGCTGCAAAAGCAATTACATATTGAGCCATTGATTGGCGGTGCAGAAACCAATTATGCGGCAGGTTTGTTTATTAGTAAAACAAGGGGACTAACAAAAGTATTTCACGACGGGCAAACGGCAAGCTATACCGGCATTGTTGAAAATTTCCCCCAAA